>Ga0156666_144_pt1 | contig 36179 bp, 20 predicted proteins | sample RifOxyC2_FD_111996 | JGI IMG/M metagenome (GOLD analysis project Ga0156666, IMG submission 111996) | Ignavibacteria bacterium RIFOXYC2_FULL_35_16
GAAATAGCTCAAAGAGAAAAAAATGTTCGTAAAATAATGTGTGAATCAAATATTTTTTTTGCTCCATATTCGTTTTAGAAATTTAGGTACAATAACATTTAAACTTTTCCAGGTGAACCTGGGTGAGGAACCGGTCGTCCAATACTCACCTCCGTTTGGAGTTAATAAATTTAAATTAGTCTCGGTTTGTGAATAAATCATTAGATTTAATACAGAGAACATGAAGAAATAAAGACTAAAATTGTGTCTTATACTGAAGTTCATTTTATCCTTTAAAAAATTTAAGTATCAAGTTGGCCATTAAAAATATCTTGCCATGAATCCGTTAGCTAACGGACACTAATGTTCACGAATCATTAAGGACAAATATCAAATTTATATGGTATTCATTCGTGGAATTAGTGGCATAAATTAAGTCCCTTAACTATTCTTTCAATTTAAATTATTAGAAACCTAAATCCTGGGAAATAATATTTAACTACCCCTCCGTCTTCTTCAAACCAAGCTCTTTTGCCATTCTGTAATAATTCGGCGGGGCTAAACCGAGTTTGTTAGCTGCTTCTGTATCAGAGCTTGAATTGAGCCGGACAAATTTAAAATATCTTTCACGTAAAACTCTTTCCATATCTTTTAACGGAATAATATTTTCATGGTTGAAAACATCGCCGAAGCCAAACTCGTTTACAGGTTTTAAGTCTTCCGAAATACCTAATGCTCTTCTTGCTTGCAGAGGTGTAATGTTTTTCTCAGCAGTAAACAGCATTCTTTGAACAACATTTTTTAGCTCTCGAACATTACCAGGCCAATCGTAGTTTAACAATACTTGTAATGTTTCCTCGGGTATATCGGGTTTATCCTTTCCCATATCGATACTGATGTTCGATAAAAAATAATCGATGAGTAAAGGAATATCTGGTGTTCTCTTCTTTAGATCCGATACATTAATTGGTAAAACGTTAAGCCTGTAATAAAGATCTTCCCTAAATCTTTTTTCTCTAACCTCTTCTTCAATATTTTTGTTAGTTGCGGCAATAATTCGCACATCAACTTTTATTCTCTCAGTCCTTCCTATTTTTTCAATTTCTCCATCTTGAATTACTCTTAACAATTTAACTTGAGCTTGCAGCGGCAGCTCGGTAATTTCATCAAGAAAAATTGTCCCATGATTCGCAATTTCGAACAAACCAAGTTTTTTCTTATCAGCTCCGGTAAATGCACCTTTTTCATAACCGAAAAGTTCGCTTTCTACAAGCTGACTTGGCAGACTTCCGCAATTTATAATTACAAAATTCTCGTACTTCCTATTGCTTCTGTAGTGAATGTTGTATGCAACTAATTCCTTGCCTGTACCGGAAGAACCTCTAATCAGTGTATTCACGTTGCTGTTAGCAAATTTGGTTATTTCATCTTTCAGTTCAAGCATCATTGGAGATTCACCAATCATTTTTTTCTGAAGGAGTATATCTTCAACATTTCTATGCATCTTCTGGTAAGAACGAAATCGCTCGCGCTCAAGCAGACATTTTTCATGTGCATTAAAAATGCTCATTATAAAATCAGTTGGTTGATAAATGAAATCCTCAATGTCACCGGGGTATTTGGTACAATACCAGAAAGCACCGGCTTTCATCAGCTTATTTGCAAAACTGTAATCGGTTATGTTGATGGTCATTTTAGTTATAACAATAATTTGAACCGAAGCATCGATTTCTTTTATTTTTTGGATTAATGTTTCGCCCATAATACCGCCTGCAATCTGATAATCCATTATAACGACATCAAACTGTTTCTTTTTAGTTTGCAACAGTTCCAAGGCGGCTTTACCATTCGATACAGTATCAACAATTTTTATTCTATCTTCAAAAGGTTTTAGGGTGTTCGTTACCCTTCTTACATCATAGTCTTCATCTTCAATAAGAAGGATGTTAATTTTTTTTTCTTCAAAAATCATTTGCATTTTCCATTTAATTAGAGATTGTTATAGTAAATCTACACCCGCCAGAATCATGATTGATAGCATCTATATCCCATCCGCACCTTTTTGTAATTTCGTAAGCAATATAGCAGCCGTACCCCGAGTTCTGTAAACCGGTGCTTTTTGTAGTTTTATTCTCAACAAAGATATTCTTTATCCCGCCATTACTAACCTCAAGAAGTTCTGGAGAAATACCTATCCCGTTATCCTCAATTATTACGTAAGATTTTTTTAAACTTTCATCAAACATTGTTTTACAATTTATAATCAGACTCCCTTCACCACCATGGTCTATACTATTTTGAATTAGCGGTTCAATAATTTCCCAGACAACGAATTCATTAACCGAAACCAGCGGCAGCTTGGGATCCGGTTCCATTCTGATTTCATAGGCACTTTGTTTAGATGAAATACGCAGGAAGATATTATCAACAATAAATTTTATTACTTCGTTAAGATTGGTGCGAAACATCTGGTTGCGTATTGTCTGTATGGGCGGATCGTACCATTTCATATCGTAAATAACTCGTGAGATAAAATTCGAATATTTAGAAACCCTGTATTTTACCTCATTAATATTTTCCGGTGAAAGCATCCTTAAATCTTCTTTAATAAAGCCCATTATCTTTTCAGCTTTATGATGTGTATGGTAAATTCTCTTGGTGAAGATAAGTTCTTTTTCATATGTGATTTGCTTTTTTATATTTGTTTCATGCTCTTCCAAAAGCATTTTCTGAGTTTCATCCCGCTCTTTAACTGTGTAAGAAGAAATAAAATACATCGCAATTAAACCGAGAAGAATTAATGATAAATAAATGATGGATATTTCATCAAAATTTGTAATGATTTCGTTAGTGATAAAAGAAAAATCCGGTGTATTCTTCATATAAACCGCGCCAATGTATTCTCCTCTTAACACAAAAGGAACAAATATGTGAAAAGTTTTTTCACCGGTAACAATACTTTGAATCTGTTCCCGTGAGGTTAAATCCTTCTCAACCTTTTCATACATTTCAATAACCGCCAATTTTCTTGTGTCATTGGTTGGTGCAACATTATTATGATCAATAAGAAATGAAAAGAGGGTTCTTCCGTCATCAATGGCAAAGACATTATCGCCAAATCTTACAAGTATGTACAATCCTTGAATATTGTGCTTTAGCTGCTGCTGGCTGAAAATAATATCGAATGCCTGAATAATTTTTTCCTCCTTTGCTTTGTATAATTGTTCTTTAGGACCAAATGATTCAAGAACTAATTCTAATGATGTTGTTGTTAAATTTGCTATTTCTTCTGCCGACTCTTTTTGATACCAATCCTGAGTATTATTTAAAAAGTTCTTTATCGCTGACTTGTTAATGAAAGAAACTATGAGCTGAAAAGCAAAAAGTATAATGAAAAGCACAGTAACATGCTTAAACTCAAAATGATATTCTTTTATTTTAGCGACTAACTTTTTTGTTTTCATATTTACTTAACAAGAATTGCTTTTTCTTTGATCTTTAGTTCAGCTTCTTCAAGAGCACTATTAACTGATATCTCACCTTTAATTGCCCGGTTTATAAAGTAAGAAAGAATATCAGAAACATTGGTATAACCTTCCATAAATGGTCTGTGAACGCCAAATTTATAAAGATTTTTAAAGAAATCTATTTCCTTGTGTTGACTAACAAATGCTTCATCATCATAGAGTTTTTTATTTATAGGAAGATATCCGCCCTCTTCATACATGATCTTCTGTGATTCTTCGCTTAATAAAAATTTTGCGAACTTTATTACCTCCGGAATTTTTTCTGAGAATTGAGATATCATAAGGTTCCAGCCGCCATAAACAGCGGCTGGTTTTGAATTTTGGAAATGCGGTAATGGTACCATTCTTAGATTTGATCGCATTTCATCCGTAAGGTACTCGACTTTATCATCAACCATACTTGACCATGTACGGAGGAATAAACCATCATGTTTAGTAAAGAATCTGAAGCTCTCATTCTCTTTTAAATAAGTTACATCTTTAGGAGAGACGCCATATTTATTTACAAGATTAACTAAAAACTGAAGTGATTTCCTACCTTCGGGAGAATTGATAAGAACTTTTCCATTATTAGCAACTATAGGATTATTTTGATTGGCCATTAGCTCCATAAAAGTACAAAGTAATCCTTCATAATCATCAGCTTGAAAAACATAAAAAGGATTTTTTACCTTACTATATTTTTGGTGAAGATCAATAAATTTTTCCCAAGTGATAGAATGAGCAAGTTCCGCAACTATTTTTGAATGATCGCTCATTTTTTTTAATAGATCATCCCTATAAAACATTACAGCGATATCAATGTAAAGTGGTACAGCAACAAGCGTGTCTTTATAGAGGCAAGTTTGCAATGCATTTGGAATAATATTACTGATTTCCATGCTATCCAATAAACTCTGCAGGGACACAGCCCATCTGGCAAATCTTGGAACCCAGATTTGATCAACTGAAAAGATATCTATTCGATCATTTTTACTTCTTAAATATCTTGCAAGAAGCTCCTTCCTTTCATTTGTACTAAATTTTTCAAAAGATAGATTTATTGTTTCAACTTTTATTGAACCTTTGTACTTTTCATTGAAGCGGTTAATAACTTTTTGATGTGCTGAAGAGATATGATCGACAAAATATATAGTCTTAATTTTTGATGTGCTCCTGGAATCCAGATCAACTGGCGATAATACGAATGTAAAAAAAATGAAAATCGCTGCTAATATTGTGCTTATGATGATATAAAAAACTTTTTCGATGTTCATTATTTATCTCATGTCAAAATTAATTAAATTGTGTTTGGTTTTTCACAGTTTAAATATAGAGCTTATTGTCTTAAACATTTAACGAAAGAATTATCCAATTCTGTTGATTAAGATTTATCATTATAATAAGCTTTGATTATTAAAATAATAAAATATTTTATTTTTTTATCTGAACTCTTTTGAATACATACGTACTAAAAGCTTATTAAGGATTTAATATATCGGGCATAAAAATTGGTGGAGACTCTTCTAATATCAAACTATAATGAATTTATAAGTACAATCCTTCACAACTATACCCGGAGTATCTAATGGCCGTTTCATCTACCTCTACAAATTTGGGCACCAATACAAACAGTAACGGTACCAATTATGGACCTGCACTTATCGTTCTAACTTCATTGTTTTTTATGTGGGGTTTTATCACCTGCTTAAATGATATTCTTATTCCGCATTTAAAAGCCGTCTTCGATTTAAACTACACTCAAGTTATGCTTGTTCAGTTCACTTTCTTTACTGCTTATGCTATAGTATCTCTTCCATCAGGTATGCTTGTAGAGAAGATAGGATATAAAACAGGGATCATAATTGGTTTACTTACAGCCGCAGGTGGAACTGCTTTATTCTATCCGGCAGCGGGCTATCGTTCATACGGAATATTTTTATTTGCTTTATTTGTTCTTGCGTCCGGAATTACTTTACTCCAAGTAGCAGCAAATCCATATGTAGCAATTCTAGGCAAACCTGAGACCGCTCCGAGCAGGTTAAATCTCTCACAAGCTTTTAATTCACTTGGAACCACTATCGCACCAATCTTTGGTTCTATCCTAATCCTTTCAATGGCTGTTAAAGGTGCCGATGAATTAGCTAAAATGACAATGACAGATGTCGAAACTTATAAACTGACTGAAGCTAGCTCTGTTCAAACTCCTTATTTGCTGCTTACCGGAATGCTTGTACTAATTGCCGTTATCATCGCTCTTTTCAAGCTTCCAAAGATTGAGGCGTCCGATCAATCATCAAGCACTGGCCAAGGAACCAGTTATGATCATCATCATAAAAGTGCATGGGGCTACAAACACTTGGTTTTAGGAGCGGTTGCAATTTTTGTCTATGTGGGCGGCGAAGTTTCAATTGGAAGCTTTCTCGTTAATTATTTCAAAGAGCTGCTTAATATGCCGGAAGCCGAAGCAGGAACTTATGTTGCACTTTATTGGGGCGGCGCAATGATTGGAAGATTTTTTGGATCGATTACTCTTTCAGAAATGAAAGATACAAAGAAAAAAAATATCTACGCCGCACTCGTTTTTGTGCTTGCATTAGGTCTTGCTTTGTATGTTACTAAGGAATATCAAAATCTCGCAGCATTTTCGCTTTCAAATTTTGGTAAGACTCTAACGTTCCTTATTTTGGTTGGATTAAACTTCATTGCATTTAATCTCGGCAAACAAAAACCGGGAAGAACATTAGCAATCCTGGCATTTTGTGCAGCTATACTTGTAGTTACTTCAATGCTTACAAACGGCCCTTTTGCAATGTGGAGCATTTTAGCTGTCGGTTTATTTAATTCGATAATGTTCCCCACAATATTTACGCTTGCAATCGATGGATTAGGGAAACATACAGGGCAAGGTTCAGGAATTCTTTGCACAGCAATTGTTGGCGGGGCAATAATTCCAGTAATTCAGGGAGCCTTTGCAGATAACATTGGAATTCATCACGCATTCTTTTTGCCGGTTTTATGTTATATCTACATAGCTTACTATGGTATCAAAGGACATATTCCATCTTTCGCAAAAACAGCTAAAGCATAAACTCCTATGAAAACGGAAGTAACACTCGGAATAGATGTCGGCGGAACAAACACCGCATTTGGGTTCGTGGACATAAATGGCAAATGTATTACCGATTCCTCAATTCCTACTAAAGCTAATAGTAGTGCCGCCGATCTTTTTGCAAGATTAAATCCTGAAATTGATAACCTCTATAAAACAATTTCCGATAACGCTATTTTAAAGGGAGTAGGGATCGGCGCACCGAATGCTAATTATTATCATGGCACAGTTGAAAATCCACCCAACCTGCGCTGGGGAACTGTAAATATTATTGAGATTATCAGACAATACTATGATGTTCCGGCTGCCATAACAAATGATGCAAATGCTTCAGCAATTGGCGAGATGTTATTCGGTGCAGCTAAAGGAATAAAACATTTTATCGTAATAACTCTCGGAACTGGATTAGGAAGCGGAGTTGTGGTGGACGGGAAACTCGTTTACGGATCAGATGGATTTGCGGGAGAAATAGGACATACTGTTTTTGATCCTAATGGAAGATTATGCGGATGCGGGAAAAAAGGATGTTTGGAAACTTACGCTTCGGCTACAGGAATACGACGAACTGTGATGGAACTGCTTGCAAATTCCAATCAATATAGTTCGCTTAGAAGTATAAGCTTTAATGATCTGGATTCCAAAATGATCTTCGAAGCAGCAAAAGCTGGCGATAAAATAGCCCTGGAAGCTTTCAACTTTACCGGAAGGGTTTTAGGCCAAAAGCTGGCTGATGCTATTGCTGTTACCAGCCCCGAAGTAATAATTCTGTTTGGAGGATTGGCATTGGCAGGTGATTTGATTATTAAACCAACCAAAATATCCATGGAGGAAAATCTATTCCATGTATTCAGGAATAAAGTAAAAATACTCCAATCGGGTTTGCCTGAGGGAAACAGTGCAGTGCTGGGTGCAAGCGCTTTAATCTGGAATGAGATTATTAAAGCTAAATAGTAATGTAATCTTAAAGCCGGAACATAATTTTTATCCTTGTCACATTACTATAGGTGTTAGCACACATATTTTATAGTTATAATTGTTTGATATCTTATCGGAAAAAAATTTTAATCACCCAATGTTATATTATGATTAACGAGGTTAAAATGAAAAAACTTACTCCTTATTTATTAATTTTCCTCACTCTATTTTGGTTCGGGTTTGGCAGCGATAAACCCCAACTAACTCCTGAAGAACTTCTCTCAGCAAGAGTCGATTCCGTTTTATCGCTGATGTCGCTGGATGAAAAAATTGGACAGCTTAATCAACTGTCTTATGGAATTGGCTGGGGTCCTACAGTTAAAGTCTCGGTTCCAAATGAGTACAAAGAATTAATTAAGGAAGGTAAAATAGGATCTTTCCTAAATGCTATTGGAGCGGAATTTACGTACGAACTTCAAAAGATAGCAGTAAATGAATCACGTCTTAAAATTCCTTTAATATTTGGATTGGATGTAATTCATGGTTTCAAAACAATCTTCCCGGTTCCACTTGGTGAGGCAGCAACATGGCAACCGGAGATAATAGAAATGTCCGCACATTATCAAGCGCTTGAAGCCGCCTCAGCCGGAATACATTGGACATTTTCACCAATGGTTGATATTGCACGCGATCCTCGCTGGGGAAGAATTATGGAAGGTTCAGGTGAAGATCCATACTTAGGTTCATTAATGGCAGCGGCAAGGGTGAGAGGTTATCAAGAAAATCTATCTAACTTAAATATTATTGCTTGCGCAAAGCACTATGCTGGCTATGGCGGAGCTGAAGGAGGAAGAGATTATAATACGGTTGATTTTTCTGAGAGAACATTTCGTGATGTTTACTTACCGCCGTTCAAAGCCGCTGTTGATGCCGGGGCACATACCATAATGGCTTCTTTCAACGAAATTGGCGGAATTCCTTCGTCGGGAAGCAAGCGCTTGTTAACAGATATTCTTCGCGATGAATGGGGATTTAAAGGTTTTGTGGTAAGCGATTGGAATTCAATCGGTGAATTGATTAACCATGGCTTTGCTTCCGATTTAAAACATGCCGGACAAATCTCCCTGAATGCCGGACTAGATATGGATATGGAATCACGTTCCTACATTACCCATCTTAAAGAACTTGAGGATGAAGGCAAAGTAGATGAGGATTTGATTGATGAATCCGTAAAACGGATTTTGCGTGTCAAGTTTATGCTTGGCCTATTCGATGATCCTTATCGTTATTGCCAAAAAGAGCGTGAACAAAAAAATATTATGACCGATGAAGTTAGGATTGCAGCTCTTGAGGTTGCAAAACGCTCTATGGTACTGCTTAAAAATGAAAAGAATATACTTCCTTTAAAAAAGACTTATAAAAGAATTGGCGTAATCGGACCATTAGCAAATTCCAAAACTCATCCACTTGGCGGCTGGAGCGCTATGGGCGATTCCGTTGATGTTACAACGGTGCTGGAAGGTTTGAAAAATTATGTCGATAAAAAAATTGATATTGCCTATGCCGAAGGATGTAAGATCGATGATAATTCAACAGCAGGATTTAAGAATGCAGTGAATATTGCTAAAAAATCCGATGTAGTGGTATTATGTCTTGGTGAAAGCAGAGACATGAGCGGTGAAGCTTGCAGCAGATCTTCACTTGACTTGCCAGGTGTTCAGGAAGCGCTTGCAAAGGAATTGAAGAAAACAGGTAAACCAATCGTAGTTGTGCTAATGAATGGAAGGCCACTCTCCATTCCGTGGTTGAACGATAATGCCAATGCGATTCTTGAAGCGTGGTTTTCCGGTGTTACTGCAGGTGAAGCAATCGCTAAAGTTTTATTTGGTGATTATAATCCCGGCGGTAAATTACCTGTTACTTTTCCAAGAACGGTCGGACAAGTTCCGATTTACTACAATCATAAAAACACCGGTAGATCGGGTGATTTAAAAAATCACTACACATCAAAGTATCTCGATCTTCCGCTCACTCCTCTCTACCCATTCGGATACGGTTTAAGCTACACGACATTCAGTTTGAATGATTTCAACTTGAGCTCAGGTAACCTAACAGAGGAAGATTCAATTATTGTATCTGTGAAAGTTAAGAATACCGGAAATTACGATGGTGAAGAAGTAGTTCAGCTCTATATTCAGGATTTGGTAGGAAGCGTTACACGGCCAGTTAAAGAATTGAAGGGCTTTAAGAAAGTAATGCTTAAAAGAGGTGAGGAGAAGTCTGTTCAGTTCACAATCCATGAAAAAGATTTAAGATTTACAACTGCCGACATGAAATTCAAATCCGAGCCGGGCAAATTCAAAGCATTTGTTGGAGCTAATTCTGCCGATGCACTAGAGAAGGAGTTCGAACTGGTTGAGTAAAATTTTGTAAGTAAGGAGAATATTATGAAGCGAAAATATGATTTGGCTGTTTTGTTGGTTTTAGTTATTTCTTTTACTCTCACAAGCTGCAGTAAGGAGGATTCAACAACATCTCCTAAAAGCGATATCCCGGAAATCCCCGGCTATACATTAGTATGGAACGAAGAGTTCGATAAATCAAACATAGACCTTACCAAATGGGAACATGAGGTGAACAGCGATGGCGGTGGCAACAACGAGCTTCAATTCTACACAGCATTTCCTAAAAATTCATTCATCGAGAATGGACATTTAGTTATCAAAGCTATTAATGAAACTTACCAAGAAAGATATTTTACTTCGGCAAGAATAAGAAGCAAATATAAAGGCGATTGGTTATACGGAAGAATTGAAGTATCCGCAAAGCTGCCTACCGGAAAAGGTACATGGCCAGCTATCTGGATGCTTTCTACAGATTGGGAATACGGTGGCTGGCCTGAAAGCGGTGAAATAGATATTATGGAACATGTTGGTTACGATCCGAATGTTGTTCACGGATCAATTCATACAAAAGCTTATAATCACACCATCGGAACTCAAAAAACTGCAAAGCTTCCGATTTCGACCGCAACTACCGAATTTCATAAATATGCAATCGAATGGTTTGAAGATCATATTGATTTTTATATCGACTCAATAAAATATTTAACTTTTAATAATGAGAACAAAGGCTGGGCTTACTGGCCCTTCGATAAAAGATTCCACCTTATATTAAATCTTGCTGTTGGAGGAACCTGGGGCGGTGCTCAAGGTATTGATCCAAGTGCGTTCCCTGCAAGTATGGAAATTGATTACGTAAGAGTTTATAAGAAAAATTAGTGCTGCTCACTAAAGATGACATCTTTCAAAAGATGTCATCTTTTTTAATTAATGGAGAAAATATGAAAACATCATTCTCACTTTTTATAACAATTATTATGATTTCATCATCAGTTTATTCCCAATCAGAAAAGCAGACTGCTCATAATTTTGAGAAAGAAATCAAGTTAACTTTATCAGCAAATTACCTGCTCTATCTTCCGAAGGAGTATGACCAAAGCAATGATGAGTTCCCTCTTGTTCTTTTTCTGCATGGCGCAGGTGAAAGAGGAACGGACATTGAAAAAGTAAAAGTCCATGGCTTACCAAGACTAATCAATGAACGCAAGGATTTCCCTTTTATCGTGGTTTCACCTCAATGCCCCGATAACATGTTTTGGAATACGGATTTGCTCGCAGCTTTGCTTGATGAAATTGAAGCAAACTACAAGGTTGATAAAAACAGAATGTATGTTACCGGATTAAGTATGGGCGGGCATGGCACATGGTCGTTAGCAATTGCTCAACCCAACCGTTTTGCAGCGATTGCTCCAATTTGCGGCTGGAGTAATCCTACTATGGCATGTACAATTAAGAATATTCCTACCTGGGTATTTCATGGAGCAAAGGATATGGTTGTTCCATTAAGTGCATCCGAGCAGATGGTAGAAAAGTTAAAATCATGCAATGCAGATGTTAAGTTTACAATATATCCTGAAGCAAATCATGATTCGTGGACCGAGACGTATAACAACGACGAATTATACAATTGGTTTCTCCAACATAAATTAAATAATGAGTAATTCATGAAAGCAATAGAAAGAATGATCACGTATATAAAAGGATTATTGTTCGATTATAATTTAGAGGTTAAACCAGTTGAGATTAAATGCCCTCATTGTGCATCCCGGGCTATGTTCATTTTAAAAGACAAGAACGTACAAGATCAAAACAACAGAAAGAACATTTCCAACAATTTTAAGCTGTTGATCTTTATCTTTCTTTTTACATCTTTCACTCTTGCACAAAACAATGAATTCGTTTCGGTTCAAGGGAAAGAATTTGTTTTGCCGGGTGGGCAGACGATTCTCCTGAAAGGAATAAATCTCGGCAACTGGCTTGTTCCGGAAGGTTATATGTTCCACTTCGAAAAAACAAATTCACCAAGATTAATTTATGATTTGTTCGATGTACTTATCGGCGAGGAAGAAGCAAATAAATTTTGGGATGCTTACCGCGAAAATTATATTACAAAAGATGACATTCATTTTATTAAAAGTCTGGGTTTCAATTCAATCCGTATCCCGTTCAATTTCAGATTATTTGTAACAGATCACCCATACCGGGAATTAAAGGGCGTTGGCTATGATCTTTTAAAGCGTGTTGTGAATTGGTGCAAGGAGGAGAATCTTTACGTGATACTTGATATGCATTGTGCTCCCGGAGGACAAACAGGCGACAACATAGATGACAGTTACGGTTATCCATTTCTGTTTGAAAGTCCGGAAAGCCAGCAGATAATGATAGATATTTGGAAAAAGCTAGCAGGAATTTTTAGAGATGAAGCTATCATCATCGGCTACGATTTAATGAATGAGCCAATTGCACATTTTTATGACAAGGAAAAACTAAATCCAAGACTTGAACCCCTTTACAAACGAATCACATCTGCAATCCGTGAGGTAGATAAGAACCATATTATTTTTATAGGCGGCGCTCAGTGGAACACAAATTTCAAAATCTTTGGTCCGCCATTTGATGATAAGCTTGCTTATACTTTTCATACTTATTGGACAGAGGTTGAACAAAAAGTAATTCAAGATTATATTGATTTCGGCAGCAAGTACAATGTACCGATGTGGCTTGGGGAATCCGGAGAGAACACAGATAAATGGATAAATGATTTTAGAACTTTGCTTGAGAAGAATAACATCGGCTGGTGCTTTTGGCCATTTAAAAAAATGAAAAGCGATCGTGGTGTAGTGTCAATTATCCAACCAAAATATTTTGACTTAATAATAGAATTTGCGGAAGGTGATACATATTCTTACGGTGCAATTCGAGAAAGCAGACCTGATATTGAGAAGGTAAAACAAGCACTGAATCAATATTTAGAAAATTGTAAGCTTAAAAATTGTACAGTGAATGATGGATACATTAAAGCGCTGGGTTTACGATAATTTCATTCGTGTTTTATTCGTGTCCGTTAATTAACGGAATCGTAGTAAAAAATCTTGCCACTAATGTCACTAATTTTCACTAAGCCACTGAATGAGAAGCGATGAAAAAAATCATATTACTAATTTATCTTTTCTCGTGTATTACTTATTCTCAATACGAAGATACAGGTACGAGAGGAATTTACTTCTCTAAAAAAAATTATACTCATAAAGAAATTCCGGCTTTTGAGACAAGTAAAGACAAACTCCCTTCCCCGATTCTTGAAGATAAACCTGAATGGGTAAAACTTTACTGGAAAGCATGGGAGTTAGCATTTGATCACTTCAAACAACCGCCGGAAGGTTCACCATTCGTTTCAAATTATCTTGATGAAGCTTTTGCTCCCAATATTTTTCAGTGGGATACTTTCTTCATGATAATGTTTGCACGGTATGCTCATCATATCTTTCCCTCTATACAATCGCTCGATAATTTTTATTACCGGCAATATGAGAATGGTTACATCTGCAGAGAAATTGTTGAAGCCACCGGTGAAGATTTTGTATATGAAGGAAGGGAGCACACTGTAAATCCTCCGTTGTTTAGCTGGGCAGAAATTGAAAACTATAAAATCACTGGAGATAAATCGAGATTTGCAGCGGTTCTTCCCGTACTTGAAAAGTATGCTGAATGGTTAGAAAAATATCGGAAGAAAGAAAACACAAGACATTACCTTTATTGGCAGACCGGCTTAGGCTCCGGCATGGATAACACACCAAGAACCGGTTCCGGTTGGGTTGATATGTCTGCTCAAATGGTAATGATGTACAATGATATGTCGATAATGTGTAGAGAATTATATATGGCTGATAGAGAAATTTCGCTTAAAACTAAAGCCAAAGAAATTGCTGACCGGGTAAATAAATTCATGTGGAATGAGGAAGACGGGCTTTATTATGATGTTGATGATGAAGGCAATCAAGTTAAATGGAAAACTGTAGCTTGTTTCTGGCCGATGCTTGCAGGGATTGCGAATCTGCATCAAGCAGATAAGCTTTTGATAAATTTGAAAGATCCAAATTCATTCTGGAGAAAAATCCCTTTCCCCTCACTCGCTGCTGATCAAAAAAATTATGCCGCTGATGGAAAATATTGGCTTGGAAGTGTTTGGGCTCCAACAAATGTTATGATAATAAAAGGATTGGATAAATATGGTGTTGAAAATGATAATGCATACAATTTCAACGAGTTTGCTGCACTTGCAACCGAAGAATACTTAAATGGAATTTATGAAGTATTTAAGAGGACAGGAACTATCTGGGAAAATTATTCTGCTGAAGCTTATGCTCGCGGTGTTTGGTCTCATCCCGATTTTGTCGGCTGGACTGGCTGCGGCCCAATTGAATTATTAATCGAAAATATAATTGGGCTTCGCCCGAATGGTGTTAATAACACATTAACCTGGCACCTCTCAAGAATTGATAAACACGGAATTGAAAATTTAAGATTTGGAAATGTGACCTCGTCATTGATTTGCCATCAAAGAGAGAGTGTAAACTCTCCTGCTGAAATTGAAGTTCATTCTGATAGTACCTTTGATTTAACTATTGAGCGTGGACACAACAACTATAAAACTTTCCAAATCAAAAAAGGCACACAAAAAATCTTAATGGATTAAAATTATGATCAAACAAAAATATTTTTTATTAACTTTGCTCTTACTTCTCAACCGGGCAATTTTTTCGCAGACAATTGTTCTTCCAGATAATTGGATATTTAAAACCGGGGATGATATCTCCTACAAGAACGAAAAAATTGATGAGGCAGGTTGGACAAAAATTAGAGTACCAGGAAATTGGGAAGATCAAGGTTTTCCAAATTACGATGGTTATGCATGGTATCGCCTTCACTTTTCAGTGGATGAAGATTTATGCACTGAGCAGCTTTACCTTTTTCTTGGCAAGATAGACGATCTTGATGAAACATTTTTAAATGGGGTTAAGATTGGATCTTCCGGGACTTTCCCTCCAAATCCGGTTACAGCTTGGAATGAACAGCGCGCATACAAAATTCCTACTGGCTTGCTGAAGAAAGAAAATGTAATCGCGATTCGTGCTTACGATATTTTTTCACCCGGAGGAATTCACAGCGGTTTAATCAGAATATTAAATGAAAAGGAATATCAATACGAGATGAATCCACCAATGGGTGCTAAAAAATCTTTTTACCAAATGCCAACTGCTAACGGATTGATTGCAGCAGTTTACAGCGAAAGAAAAAATGAGATTGAAAATATTTTCCCTCACATTTTTAAGTTTTACGATGAGAACCAACTGGTCAAACCTTTTTTGAAAGCATTAAAACTAAAAAGCAAGGAAAAGCCAATTTCAGTTAAATACCTTGATAACACACATATTATTTCAATCGATTATAAAAATTTCAATCTGAAATACTTTGCACCGTTCTCGGTAAATGAAAAGATTTTTTACGCAGTGTTGAGCGGAAAGGAAGAGGTAATCTCTAATCTTTCTTTTACCTATCAGACTTTAGAGACCGAAGTGTTGATAGATTCAGTAATCATCAAGACAAATAATGTGTCTCAAAAATATTTCCTCTTTTCATTTAACGATTCGCTGCATAGTAACTCAGAGTACATCAAACAAGCTGCCGATAGAATAAAACAAACTGAAAACAATTTGATTGAGGATGAATTAAATTTCATGTATAACGTTTTTAGGAGGGCTCAATATCCCAAAGGAATGAGTTCAGAAGAAAAGAACCTCTACCAGCAATCAATAGCAGTTTTGAAAATGGCTCAAGCTGCTGAGAACGAAATATTTCCAAAAGGAAGAGGACAAGTTCTCGCTTCGCTTCCTCCGGGCGTCTGGAGTATTTGCTGGCTGCGTGATGGAATGTATACTTTGCTTGGATTAAACAGCGCTGGACTTTTTGACGAATCGAAAAAACTTATTTCATTTTATTTAAATGCCGACGCCAATTATTATAAAACATTTGTTTGGAAAGATGGAAAAGATTATGGTGTTGGGAAAGATTATCAGATCTCTGTAACCAGATACTTCGGAATTGGGAAAGAAGAATCTGACTTCAACGATTTCGGACCAAACATTGAACTCGACGGCTTCGGTTTCTTCCTTTACACTTTTTCGGATTACATCAATAGAAGCGGTGATTTAGTTTTCTTTAAAGAATATTATCAGTTCATAAATGAAAGAGTCGCTGATGTACTTATTCACTGCATAGACAAAAATGATGTTTTGAGGATTGATTCCGGCCCCTGGGAACGACATTTGCCAGGTAAGCAATACATTTACACTTCAGCAACTGCATCGGGTGGGCTAAAAGCTTATGCTGAATTATTGAAGAAAATGAATTTAAACTCCGAGAAATATTTTCATGCCGCAGAACGAATAAAAAATGGACTCATGAAAAACTTTGTTGTTGATGGAAGATATCTGAAAGGAAACGCTGAGGGTAAATCAAACGATGAGTATGAGTTTTATGATATGGGAATGATCGAAGCATTTAGTTTAAATGTGATTAACGATGAAAAATTCTTTAATTCAACTCTTGAAGAATATGACAGAAAGATGAAAATACAACCTCACCGCGGTTATTCTCGCGTTAACGGAGTTGATTCTTTATGATATTTCAGAATGGGTTATGATTGATTTACGAACTGCTTCAGCGCACATTAAATTTGGACAAAAGGAAAAAGCTAAAAAATTAATTGATTGGGTTACTGATCATGCTAAGTATAATTTCAATCTTATCCCTGAGCTGATTGATTACACCAAAGAAACTTACGACGGTGCAATTCCTATGGTAGGATTTGGCGCCGGCGCTTACATTAAAACTTTAAATGATTATTACGGCAAATAAAATTCAAAGTCATCAGGAGGAGTTATGAAGATCAAAGTTATATTTTTCATATCGGTATTAATTATTTTATTTACCAGTTACTCATTTATTGTAATGAACTCTGAAAAAGAAGATCAAACGGGATATAGAAATTCTTCATTTTCCATTGAAGAAAAAGTCGAAGTTTTGCTTAAGCAAATGACGCTCGAAGAAAAAATTGATTTACTTGGCGGAACGGGATTCGAGACAAAGGCAATTGAACGTCTTGGAATTCCACCATTAAACATGACAGATGGACCGCTTGGAGTGAGATGGGAAAGTTCAACCGCTTTCCCTGCCGGTATTGCTATGGGAGCAACATGGAATCCGGAGTTGATTTCGAAATTAGGTTCAGCGATAGCTGAAGAAGTAAAAGAAAAGGGCCGGCATGTAATCCTTGGACCTTGTGTTAACATCGCACGTATTCCGATGGGAGGTAGAAATTTTGAAAGTTTTGGAGAAGATCCATATCTAACTTCCCGAATCGCGGTGGATTACATCAAAGGTGTACAGAAGGAAAATGTGGTTGCAACAGTAAAACATTATGCTGTTAACAATCAAGAACACCAGCGTGATTTTGTGAATACTATTGTTGATGAGCGAGCGTTAAATGAAATTTATTTACCGGCATTCAAAGCTGCAGTTGAAGAAGCAAAAGTACTGGCAGTTATGTCGGCTTACAATAAATTGAATGGAACATACTGCAGCGAGAATGATTATCTGCTGATAGATAAACTGAAAAATGAATGGAAGTTCAATGGTTTAGTTATGTCCGATTGGGGAGCCGTTCACAGTTCTATCCCAACATTTAACAGCGGACTTGATGTAGAAATGCCTAAGGGAGAGTACCTTAATCAAACAACCTTGTTGGATAAACTTAAAAGCGGCGAATTAGATATCGCAAAGCTTGATGATAAAGTCCGGCGAATTTTAAGAGTAATGTTTACTATCGGATTGTTTGATCCCGACTATAGTCGGGACAAGTACGACAAATCAAAAGTAAATAATCCGGAACATATAAAGGTGGCTTTAGATGTTGCAAGGGAGGGAATTGTACTTCTCAAGAATCAAGATTCGATTCTGCCAATTGATGTTAACAAAATTAAATCGGTTGCAGTAATTGGTCCAAACAGCGCTGTTGCACGAACCGGCGGCGGCGGGAGTTCGATGGTAGTTCCGATTAATCCCATCAGCCCGTTAGAAGCTCTTCAAAATAAAATTGGAAGTAAAGTCAAAATAAACTTTGCTCAAGGATCGATGATTGACGGCGATTCAAATCCAATTGAAAGTAAGTTTTTGTTTACAGATAAAGAAGGTAAACAAAATGGATTGAAGGGAGAGTATTTCGCTAATAAGAATTTGGAAGGCACACCGGATCAAATCGCAGTTGATCAACAAATTGATTTCTCATTAGACTGGAATGCTCCCTTCGAAGACTTTCCTAAAGATAATTTTTCCATTCGCTGGACTGGTTTTTTGAAACCAGACAAAACAGACAAATACACAATTGATGTTGCAAGCGATGATGGAGTCCGGTTGTATCTCGAAGATGAAATGGTTATCAATGATTGGAACGATCATGCAGTAATGACTAATTCATATACCACAAGGCTTGAATCCGGGAAGTATTACAAGATTAAGCTTGAATACTATGAGAATGCCGGAGGTGCTATAGTAAAATTAGGCTGGAGAATGCCGAATGAAAAACTGCTTGCACAAGCTGTCGATGCTGCTAAAAACTCAGACGTTGCAATTGTATTTGCCGGAACTAATGCAAACAACGAGAGTGAGGGATTCGATAGAAAAAATCTCGTCCTTCCAAACGATCAAGACAAGCTGATAAGAGAAATTGTTAAAGTAAATGCAAACACAATTGTCGTACTCACAACCGGTTCACCTGTATTAATGAACGAATGGGTAGATGATGTCCCCGGAATTATTGAAGCATGGTTTCCGGGTGAACAAGCTGGTAACGCTATTGCAGAAGTGCTTATCGGTGAGACAAATCCATCCGGAAAGCTGCCGATGACTTTCCCGCAAAGGTGGGAAGATTGTTCAGCCCACAACACGTACATGAAAGAAGATGGTACAACAAGGTATGAAGATGGTATTTACGTAGGTTATCGTCATTTTGATAAGCACAATTTTATACCACTTTTCCCTTTCGGCCATGGCCATTCTTATACACAGTTTGAGTATAGCGGATTAAAATTGTCATCGGAAAAAATGAATCATGATGGTAAGTTGGAGGTAAGTTTTCAGCTCAAGAATTCCGGTAAGGCTGCAGGAGCTGAAGTTGCACAGCTATACATTAGCGATGTGAAATCTTCTGTTGACCGGCCTTCAAAGGAATTGAAGAGATTTGCTAAAGTTTATCTCGAACCCAGCGAAACTAAAACTGTAAAATTTGAAATTGATCAAATGGCATTATCGTTTTTTGATGCCCAAAATAAAGTATGGATTGCCGAACCTGGTGATTTTGAAATCCTAATCGGCGGTTCATCTGAAGACATAAAATTAAAAGGTATGTTTACCCTAAATGAGTGATTTGATGACGAACCGATATCTTTCTTTTTTATTTTTTCTTTTCGTCTGCTCATTTAGTTATTCACAGGAAAAACAACAGGCAGTTGTAAAAGTCGGAAGTGATTTTATTTCCGCCAAAGATTTTAAACTTAGGATAGAGCTGTCGCCCTATATACCTTCTAATCCTGAAGTTGATCGTCATTCGGAAAGAGAATTTAAAAAGGATTTTCTATACTCTTTCGTTGCTGAAATGCTGTGGGCTAAAGAAGCTGATAAAATGGGGATCTCTAATGATGAGAAATTCAAATTTTTCTTTAAGCCGCTTGAAGATTTAATTGTACGTGATGCATTATTTAAGCGTGAGATCAAAGACAAAGTGAAGTTATCCGCAAATGACGTGAAGGGTGCTATTAACAAATCGCAGTTTAAACTTCACACACTTATTGTTTCATCGAATGATTCTGCACGGATTCATCTTTTTTATAGTCGTGCCAAAGACGGCAATAAATTCGATTCCCTCCTTACTGTATTTCCTGAATTAGACACATCAAGTGCTGAGGTGACGCTTGCAAGCTTAAAAGATGAAAGGATAGAAAATTTCGTTTACGATCTTGAACTTAACCAATTCACTCACCCACTTAAAACTGAAATAGGCTGGGTGATCTTCAAACTGAAGAATAAAATATTTACACCAATTGACCTTAAAGATGAAGCTGCTATTAATAAAGCAAAGGATGCCATACGCGACCGCAGAACAGAAGAACGATATCGCGATTACATGCTTGACCTTCTGAAAGGCGTAAGTATTTCAATAGATATAGCTTCTTTTATTGTATTGTATAATAAAATTTGGAATACGCTGAAAAATAAATCTGTAAATCCCGATTTTGAAAATTATTTTTCGCTAACCGAATGGGATTTCCAATTTATAATTAATTCCTCAACAGCAGATGAACTCAACAATACTTTTTTCAAATTGGGATCGTATCCGGTTAAGTCCAAAGACTTTCTTGCAGACCTTGCATTTAACGGATTCAGCGTATCTGAATTAGATTCGATAATTGTATTGAATAAGTTAGGTAATCGTGCAAAGCAATTCATTGAGTATCAGATTATCACGCAAGAAGGTTATAAGCAAAATCTTCAGCACTCACCCGAAGCAAATAAAGATATATCCCTTTGGAGACAGAAATATTTAGCCGGGCTTTTCTTCAAATCAATTTTAGATACGATCAGCGTTACCGATGAAGAAATTTACGAGAGTTACATCAAGGATTTTAAAGGAGGACAAAATTTAACTCTAATAAACGCACGAGTTCTCACACTTAATGAGCTTGATGAGCTCGCTAAAGTATTAAGCTTGCTGCAAGATGGCAGTCCTTTCAGCGAGATTATTCTGAATTATGGTAAGACAGATTCACTCGTGAATGCAAAAGGTGAAACCGGTCTGAAACCAATTCAGCTATTAGGAGATATTGGGAAAATAGCCGCGTCACTTGATTTAAATGAAATTTACGGTCCCGTTCAAAGAAATAATTCTTACTCGCTTATCCAGGTTATTGAAAAATCAAACACTCAAGATTCCGTAACGATAAATTTCGATTCCGTAAAATTAGATTTGAGAAACAGCCTTCGCCTTGCAAAAACGTTAGATTATCTTAAAAGAACAACACCAAAACTTGCTGAAATTAACAATGTTAAGATTTACTACGATATTCTCGATAAGGTAAAAACCACAAGCATCCCGATGTTCATACACCGGTTCATGGGTTTTGGCGGCCGGATAGCTGGCATGCCTCTGCTTACTCCTTTCTCGGATTGGATGGATGATACCGTCATAAAAAAACTTTTACCATGATTTTTGGGAACTCATTTAGATCTCACGTTACCCACAATGACAAACCTCCAAGGTTTCAAGGAATGGTTTTATGAAAATATTTTCAATGAAGAGCCAAAAAATAGCTTTAAGAATAAACTAATTACAAAACCTCGGAGGTTTAACACTCACTTGCGTGAGGTGACGTAGATCTTTTTTGAATAGTAAATGCCTTTTTACATATCAACACTGTGTTAAAATCATGGCTGGGAGGTAAATCCCAACTTAAAATGTAATTCTTATTTCACCAACAACATCTTCTTCGTTTCTAAATAATTACCAGCCCCGCTGTTAGCGGTATAAACTTGCAAGCGATAAAAATAAACACCACTTGGTAATCCGCCATTGGCGGAAAACTCAACTTCATAGTATCCTGCAGGTTTATATTCATTCACCAATGTTGCTACTTCGTTTCCAAGGACATCAAAGACCTTAAGGGCTTGCCAACTGCTGATTGGCGACTGCCAACTGATTTTAGTGATGGGATTAAATGGATTTGGATAGTTTTGATAAAGCTTATATTCATTTAATGAAACATTTCCTCCTAAAATTCCCGTCAACGTAGATGAGACTGGATCATAAGTTTGTGTATAATACCTAGAACTTCTTAAAGAACCTGACGGAGTCATTGCCTGACCATCATTGTCAAGAGAATCGCCGATTGATTGAATATAATAGTAGTAAGTGATCCCTCTTTGAATAGCGCTATCAATAAAACTTGTATCAACAGGAAAAGCAGTATGAATTAACGTATAAACACTATCATAACTACCAGAGGTTCTAAAAATTTCAAACAATTTAACTGAAGGTCCCAGTCCAGTATGACTCCAAGATAAATAAACTTTATCCTCGCCTGAATTAACTTTAAATTTGGTAGGAGGATTTGGTGATTGAGGAATCAAAAAACCATTCCCGTTATTATAATTTAAAATTCCTTTTCGGAAAGTTTGAAATAAAGAATCCTTTCCCGTTAAAACTATTTCATTTTTTTGTTTAGCAGTTATCTGCCCCCATTTATATTGTCTGCCGATATTAATAGCAGTTTCTCTATCAATACCATCAGCAGCTTCAGCCCACACAATTGTTATACTTTCACCAGGCCCAAGTGTATAAGGACCATAACCATTAGCTGCTGAAAAACCCCCTGGAGTTCCTAGTGCAGGATCCCCTGTTGGCTCTGAAAAATTACCCAATGGCTCAACAGCATAGGCATGACGTGGAGATCTGTGCCCTTTTGACATCCACGCATATTCACCAGCCATTTTTTGATCATTAAAAGCATCGTTACCAGAAGTAAGAGGTTCATCGGAACCTTCCCAAGATGTAGTAAAAGGTTGATTTGAGTCATCAGAATTATCTGAAGCTGATTTATCTGCATGTAGTGTAACAACACCAGTAAATTGATTTGCCCCAAGTCGTCCGACAGTATCACCTTTTTCCACATTTAGTCCATCACCAGGATATGACCAGAGAGGACCACCAATATTATCATATGTAATGAAATGAGTAAATCTTCCATGCCAAGCATACTGTGCTCTAAAATTTTCATCGGGTGGATCACCCATTATTCCATCACCTCTTGTATCCAGCATAGTATTAATTCCCCAGCCAGTGGCATTTCCAATAGCATAACGGGTATTTGCATTTATTGCCCACCTAAATAAATAATAAAAGTAGATTCCGTTTATCGTGTTATTAGGAAGTTCAATAAAATCATCATAGTCAACATTACCAGTGTTAGTAAAAGTATATTCGTTGATTAAATAATTGCTATGATATTCCTGCGAGAACTGATAAATTTTTCTTTCAACAGTAATTCCTAATTGTGTATTAAGAAGATTATAAATCATTCGATCACAAGGAAGGTCTGGATTGACTTCGTCTAACTGATATGGATAAATTTGGGAAGGAATTGTATTTACAATTACTTCCGGCTTATCGAATTTACTAATGAGTTTAAACTCTTTTTGATAAAATTCGAACTCTCCCGAAACTCTTGGGCCGACATGAACCACCTTGTACGGAAAAAATCTCGCATTCTCATCTGTAAAATTTGCAGCCCCAATCCAAAAACCTTTTGCTGCCTGCATATCTTGATATTTATAAATCCCGGGCCATCTTAATCCATATTGTTGCTGGTTTACATATCCCTCTTCTACTTCTGAACCTCTCGATGAATACCAATTATGAAGTGAACCGATGGAAAGCCATTTATTCTGAACCGGAAGAGCCGGAAAAACAAGACTACTTCCGGGAAAAGTTACACTTAATGAATTATTATCTGTTACTACGAATGAAGCCGTTATAACATCATAAAAACTAAATGGACCTACATTAATTCCCCAAATATTATCACCAGCTAATCCATCATCATGATTACCATCATCGAACATTGGGAAAGGACCTTGCAAAATATTATTTGCTTCGTAAAGCAATTCGGTTTTCTGAATTCCTATTGAACTTCCTACAAATGCCCGAAATGAAATTGGAAAATTTATTGTTATACCTGAATTCTCAAATTTGTATAAAACAGGAGGACTATCACTATCCTCACTAACACCGATTTGTCCGACCCAAATTTGATTTCTTCCATACCAGCGATCAGATAAAAATGTAACTAATGGATTATCATTATAATTGCAAATATTTTGTGTCCCATCAAAACCTAAATAGCTTGTAAAATTAGTTGTTGCATCCCATGAATCACCACTATTTGTACTTTTTCTAAATGAAACATTTTGTTGATAGATATTATAATTAGGAGTAAAAGATGTTGAATCTTTGCTTTGGGTTACTAACCATAAAGTTCCATTTGATTCTTTAAATAGGCAGGGTCTTTTTTCAGAACGATCAGTTTCTGTAATAATTGTTTCTGCAGACCAGCTATCACCCGAATTTGTACTTTTTCTAAAATAAATTTTATACGTATCATTATTTGAATCGTATTTATCATAAACAGTTAAATAGTTTAAACTATCCAAAGAAATTAAATCAAAAGATGTATTAATCGAGTTGGTAAAGCCAATGTTTCTGGCCGACCAACTATTTCCATCATTAGTGGAATAAAAGAAATAATTAATTCTTCCCACAATCCATAATTTTCCATCTGTCGCTTCAGTAATCTTAGGATATGAAATATAAGCGCTTCCAATAACATTTTGAGGTAAAGACCAAGACGCACCATTATCATCGGAATGAACAATTTTTGTTTTGTTATTAGTTGGTATTTCTCCAATAGAAAATATTATTAGTATTCGCCCAGTACTGGAAACTGTTCCGGAAATAAAAATCATTTCCTCAGCAACTCTTGGATAACTTGCGACATAAACGGGCGTACTCCAGTTTTCTCCATTGTCGGAACTCCTGGTAATAAAAATTGTATCTTCAGGAGAATTATTTGCAGAGTAAAAAAGTAAAATTTCATTATTCGTAAATAGAGTTTGAGCTTGACAATAATTTATTTTCGTCGAATCCTGAAACGGAAATCTGATTGGCTTTGAAAAATCTCCTATTCGAATAGGAAACACTGAAGAATTAATAAGAAGAAATATTAGTAACAAAAATCCCCGAGATTTTTTCATTTTAATATCCTTTCTTGTGGTTTGTTAACCAGCCATTTTTTTTAAAATGTATCGAAAAATAAAATTAACTTCAAACTATGGAAAAATTTTTATCTGCTTTAAAACAGTTAGAGAAAGAATTATCCTTCATCAACTTTAATAACCAGTCTCTACAGGTGATTTCATATTATCCAATCCTATTTCTCTTAACAAATCATTGTAGTTAATTAATCTGATTTGATTCTTTTCGAATATATTTTCTTCCTGTAATCTCAGCAAAGCATATAATTCAGCCTCTCTATGTTTGCTCATACCTTTTAATCCAAATGAGTTCATGTCGATCATGGCTCTTAATTCGTCATTATCTATTCCGATATGACAAACGAGTAAATTAATTTTATCACCTTCCAACATTTTTATTCTCTTGAATAAAGAATCTTTCTTTTCATCGATAGGAATAGAGTACATGCTTTCCAAATCAACCTCCCCGAAGTATCGTGATATCCCCAATTTATACTCAGCGGCAAGCTTTTCAACTATCTTTCGTAATTCAGGTTTATCAACTGCCGTGCCCATATGATAATCCATGTACGATATTTTCAACCCGCTCGTAATTGCTCTATCTATTTGAGCGCGCAATTCAATCTCAACTTCTTCCGGTTTTGGATTATTTTCAAAGAGCAATTCTCGAGATGGAAAGAAATATCCGTTCGAATCAACAAGAGAAGGAACTTGATTTCGACCGGCGATAGGACCCCATTTATAATTTTTCCACTCGGAATTTAATGTTAGATGAATTCCAGCGGCTATTTCCGGATGATCTTTCAATAAATCAACACCTTCCTGGTACCAGGCACATGGGAACATTATTGAAGTGGAGAAGACAAGTCCAGATTCAATCAGCTCCTTTGCAGCCATATTTACAGAATGCGACATTCCAATGTCATCACATCGAATAAGAAGTAATTTGGTATCGAAATTAGTCTGGCTAAAAATTGTTAGAGATAAGAGATTGATGAATAACAAAATGATAATATTAATTTTCATAAAGCTTCCTTTTTCTTAATTCTAAAATAGCAAAATTAAAAGAGGAACTTTGTCAACCTAAATTTAAATGTAAACTAATATTGAATGGTTTCCTACATCAAGCGACATTCACTCCAACTTAGAATTCAAGCGTTAAATTATTGAGGATTTACAAACTGAATTATTGTAATGCGAATAATTCTTAGAAAAAAAACACAACTGTCCAATATAAATTTAATACTAAGAAAAAAATTGAAAATCAGATCGTGTCGAATAGTTCTTATCAATTTCGAATTTCTATCTCCTATTAAAATATTTTCTTTTCTCTATTACTTTACCCAAAATATTCATGAGATTTGAAGGAGTTTCTTAATAAACGATTATACCTGTTTTTTTATTTTTTTAATAAACTGATAAGGTCAATGCGATTTATCTTAGTCTGTTACTAAGGTTTACAACTTTAGATATTCAATCCAAAGGGGCATATTCTTTTTTTTAATACCTTAGTAACCACATATACCCTGGTGAAATAAAACCTTATTAGCGCATTTCTCATACTTGTACCATGATGTATAAAATTCTAATAAAAAATCAGATTTATTTTATACAGACATGAGAAAAAATTTAAAATTAAAGAAATATTTTAATGACTTTTAGATATATTCCTTCTGAAAAATATTTATTATCACTCTACCTTATAATTATTAAAGTTATATACATGAAAAAGATCATTTTTGTTATTTCTATTTTTTATCTGTGTGGGTGCGCATCCTCAAGATTTAGCAGCAATGAAGCCGAGTTGATTGACATAAACCACATTCGGGCAAGCTTGAAATTTTTAGCATCGGACGAACTTGAAGGGAGAGAAGCAACTACAAGAGGTGAAAAATTAGCTTCGCTATATATTACCACAGAGTTAAAAAAATATGGGATTAAACCGTTCTTTGGAGATTCGTCATATTTACAACCATTTAATTTAATAGTTACCGAAGTAGATACATTGAGTAAAATGATATTTGCCACTGACAGTGGAGAAACTAAATTAAGTTATGGAGAAGATTTTATATTTAGGGGCAAAATAAAAAAACTAAACGAAGATACTGCCTTGTTTATATTTGCCGGTTTTGGAATTAGTGCCCCGGAATATAAATATGATAATTATGAAGGAATCGACGTTACCGATAAATATGTTTTAATACTCGATGGTGAACCTCAAAGTAACGATTCACTTTTTTTTGATGGGCATAATAAAACAAAATATTCGAAATATGATTATAAAATGTCTATCGCCAAAGAGAATGGTGCATTAGGATGTTTTTTTATAGCTGATGACAAGACTGAAAATTTTTGGCCATTTTTAAAGCAATATTCTACAAAACCTAAATTTAATTTGCCTGATTCAAGTGATGGACAGAATAATACCTCCTTCTTTTATCTGTTAAATCAAACAGTATTAAGCCGGTTGTTCCACTCAAAGAAAGATATCTATCACGAGATATTTGAAAATTTTTCTAATAACGGAAGAGTTGACTCATTCGGACTTTCCGGAAACCTGAGCCTTTCAATGAAGCAAAGTGAAGAAACACGAACTTCATATAATGTTGTTGGTGTAATTCAGGGAGATGATCCAAAACTAAGAAACGAATATATAGCCATTGGCGCGCACTATGACCATGAAGGGATTGTTGACGGAAAAGTTTTTAATGGTGCGGATGACGATGCTTCAGGTACAGCGGCTGTTATGGAGGTTGCCAGAACTTTTGCAAAAGAAAAAAATAATAAAAGATCTGTTCTTGTTGTTTTTCATTCTGCTGAAGAGAAAGGACTCCTCGGTTCAAAATACTTCACAGATAATTTTGTTACCATTAATAATATAATCGCCCAGGTGAATATTGATATGGTTGGACGTGAACACATTGATACCCTTTATTCGGTAGGTTCGGATAAACTTAGCAGCCAATTAAAACAAATTGTTGAATCTGTAAATAATGAAACCGCTAATTTTGTCCTCAACTATAAATTTGACAATCCGAATGATCCTGAAAAAATTTATTATAGGAGCGATCATTACAATTATGCTAAACATGGAATACCAATAGTTTTTTTTACAGATAACATGAATGAGGATTATCACAAACCCACAGATGACTATGAAAAAATTAATTTTAATAAAATTAAAAAAACTGCGCAGCTTGTTTATGGTATAGTCCAAACATTAGCTAATCTTGATCATAGATTGATTGTAGACAAGGGGAAATAATAAAGGTTACTTTCGCTTCCGCCAGATGGAAACTAATCACTTTATTTGCTTAAAACTATTTTTGGCCTGAACCAAAACGTATAACAACTATGATTGATAGGTTTATCAGGAATAAAAAATGCCCGCGCCAAAGGGGGGAAAGGCGCAGGCAACTATATCAATTTCTCTACTCCCTAAGGAGTGGAGGCTGATACAACAATATTAAATTTTCAGATTAATGTCAATTTACTTCAGGAGAATCATTTTTTTTGTTGAAATAAAATCTCCGGCAGTTATTTTATAGAGATAAACTCCGCTGGGAAGATTTGCTTCATTTAATACAACATCGTACACACCGGCTTCTTTTTCTCCATCAACCAGTGTCAGTATCTCATTACCAATAATGTCATAAACCTTTAAGATAACTTTAGATGCTCTTGGTAATGAATAAGTAATATTTGTTGTTGCATTGAAAGGGTTAGGGTAATTCTGTTTTAAGGCGTAATCAATCGGTGTCTGATGAACTTGATTTTCTTTAATACCAACGACAACTGTTCCCTTCATTACAATCCCGGATACTAATGAAAATCCTGTTGAGCCTATGACTGTTCCGGTTCCATTTAATTTATCTATACTAATCAGCTCACTTATTTTATTGGATGCAAAATTTATTGTCCCGAAAAACTTACCTTCCGAATCGAATGCGATAGAAGGTGTTTGTGAAAACCCGGTGTTACCAACAAGAGTTGCAGAAGCATCTGCCTTGTTGATTTTATAAATTGCACCTCCTAATGGTGTAGCCCATAATTGACCGTCAACTGGATTTACCGCTAAACTTGAAAGAGTTGAAATTCCGGTAGCACCTATTAAAGTGAGGTTTCCATTCACTAAATCAATACGATAAAGATCCCCGCCATAAGAGGCACCGTACAGATCATCATTGGTGTCAAAAGCTATTGCTCTAATATTAGCCAATGGAAGATTGACCACTTCATAAGCATTTCCTGTTTCAGAATCAACTTTGAGTAAAGGTGTGATGCCTGAAGTAACCAGAGTTGTATAGATTTGTCCATTTGAAGGTCTAACTGTTATACCATAAATTCTTGTAAAACCGGTTAATCCTATATTAGTTCCAGCTCCATTATTTGGATTAAGTGTTAGAAAAGCACTGTTAGTTTGATATGTTAATGCATAAATTTGTCCATCTTGAGCCGGATGAACTGTAAAACCATCACCTTTTAATATTAAGCTCTTGTTCGGGTTAGCAGGATCATTACTCGCTATCATCAGAGTACCAAGCACTTCTCCCTGCTGCGTTGGAACAAAAATTACCTTAACCAAAACCGATTCATCATAGTTCAAATTAATTGGAAAGCTAAGACTTGAAAGAATTTGAAAATCAGAACCTGTTAAGTCAATCGCACTGATATTTAAAGCTTGTAACCCATAATTAAAAATTGAGACATCAACTGTGTCAGAACTGAACTGAGCTTCTGCAAAAAATTTAACTGTATCCGCTTCAATGCCAACAGTGGGTACTAAGCTTGGTTTCATTACTCCAACCGCATCCCATGCATCAACAACTGATTGGAACTGAATAGAATTTTCTCCAAAAAGATCCTGAGCAGCATACATAGAACCTAAACGTGTATCATCATATTCAGAAGTTGGTATTAAATAGTTTGCTAAATTTCTATATGCAATCTTTGAGGCGGCATCTAGACCTATTCCTGTTACAGAATATGCATAACCGTTATCATTAACGCCGTTACCTCCTTCGCTTAGTAAATAATACCAATAATTTTGTACTCCACTGTTAGTGTGAACACCACCACCATCGCTGGTGCCATAATACCAGTTTTGACCATGATACGTATTGGGCTGACCATACTGCTTTGGATTGGACATTGAACGCAGTCTAGCTCCTCCTTCACCTATAAACCAGTTTGCTGAAGGACCTAATGCTCTAAATTCTACCGCTGTACCGAATACATCACTGAACGATTCATTTAGCGCTCCATGTTCATTCTGATAAATCAAATTCGCAGTGTAATCCGTAACACCATGAGTCATCTCATGTGAAACAATATCGATGGAAACTAAAGGAGTACCGTTTGAAGTTCCATCTCCAAATCTCATTCTACTTCCATCCCAACTAGCATTGAACCATGCACTATCATAGTGAGCATAAGCAATTAGTTTTCCAGCATTATCGTCAAAACTATTTCGGTTAAGAACATTTAGAAAATAATCATATGTATGCTCTAAAGCCCAATGTACACTCACACCTACTTTACCATAATTTGAATCAAAATTTGTATCGTCATCAACAAAATCGGTTGACAAAAAATAAGAAGTGCCATATTTTGCATCATAGGTTGCAATTCCCCCGCCACGACCATACTGTCGTAATCGATAATTACCTTCAATAAAAGCTGCTTCTTTTACAAGATTTACCAATGTTACTCCACTAGCTACCCCATTGTTGCTATACAACGTATTTGATGAATTTGATATAACAATATTGTCTATCTGCCAACCAAATAAATTAGGGGCTCCGTCGTTAGTCGAAAGACCCGGATCAGAGGCAAATGCAAATCTTATTTTTATGGTTTGCCCTGTGTAAGCAGATAAATCGAAAATAACATTCGTCCAGGAATTCAGCACTCCTGTCCAACCAGGAATTCCCGGTCCTTCACCATGCTGCTCCCCAAAACTATACAGGCTGGTGTTCGTATAAGAGGGGGTTGGATTTAGTAATACTTGCCATGTATTGCCGCCGTCACTCGAAATTCTAACATTCATTCCATCCCATGCATTATAGCCAGAAGGTTCTCCGCCAGGAGTCTCTACACTGTACCGGTGTACAAATTGTAATTTTAAATCAGTACCGGTTAACAAAACAGGATCTGTATCAAGCGCTTCGTACCAGCCATTATCATAACCTCCCTGGTTTCCAAGCGATGGATCTGCGACCCACCAACTCGCTCCACTTTCATAAGCCATCCATGAATCCACATGCCATCTGCTCGGTGGATTTAATGATAAGGCAGTATCCGCAACCGTTAATGGTACAACTCCATTATAAAAAGATGTTCCTTGCCCGGGAACATCACCGGAGCGAATTCTAGAAATTTTATTAATTATTTCGCCAGTGTTTGCATCAACATCAATATAGTATCTATCAATTGGTTTTTCAGCATAAATGTCGAACCTATAAACCAAATGAAAATTTTCTTTCTTCAGATCGAAATTTTTCGCACTTAACATCAACTGACCTTTGGGGAACATTGTTGCAGATGGATCATTTAGCTCTTTTTTTAGATGGGCTTCGTTTTTTTTATTTTCCCACATATAAGATTCAGCGTTAATGTTTGCTAAGGCATATTGAAGAGCTTCGTTTTCCGTAAGTGTTGGAGTCACATCCATTTCGAGTCCATGGATAAGTTTTCCATTGGCATGAATTACTTGTCCGTTTTTTTCATGAAGGATATATTGAACTTCCGCCAATTCTATTCCCTTATAAAATTGTTTGTAACGATGGTTTGTTTGTCCGAGATCATCCTTGCTGACCTGAAACGATTTCAATTCATTATCTTTTGATAGATTAAATGCCTTGCCGTACTCGCTGAAAAATAATTCGACAGGAATACCGCTGTCCTTTTTCAATTGAATATCAATAGCTGCTTCACCACTCTTATCAAATATCAAGCGTGCATCCTTGAAAGCAGTATTATATAATCGTTCATCCAGTTGCTGCGCCTGTATTTCGGAAAAAGCGAATGCAAATAATGATAGTGATAAAATACCAATTAAGAAACTACTGAACATTTGTACCTCATATTTTTGTATTACTAAATTTTAATATAAATGATTAATTATGGCTCAAGATTAATTCGGCTTAGAACGCAAGCGGGAAACCGAAGCGATACTAAATCGAGAGTTCATTATAAACTGATAATATCATAGTTTATATTAACAAAATAAATTTGTGTTATCAAGCATTGACAGGTAAGAATTATTTAATATCACAATTCAGATTTAACGGTGTTCTAATATCTAAAGTTGTATTTATAACATATCAATCAATTTTAATTTTATCAATAAGGTATCTCGAAATAAATTCTTTCAAAATATTTAGAGATATGTATTAGTAGTTATATATTCACGCAGCAACTTTTCTAATACTTTTGAGTATGATTTTCTCAATAGCGATTTATTTTTATCGTTACCTAAAAATTGTTGATGCATGCGTTTCTTTTAGCCATACATTATTTTTTTCACTTTTGATTTATACTTAAACAAGCAAGAAGTAAACAAATAAGAGCTGCAGTCCCTTTGAGATTAAAATTATTATCCTACTTTATTTAAGGATTGATTTAATTTTTGTTATTTAGAATAAAATTTTTAGCATTTAAATTGATTATGATCTCCTATATTTTTTTATAATAGTATTTTAGGACAGTGCTTGCCAAAAATTAAAGTTTTTATACTTGTCATCACTTCTTCTCTTTTCATTGTAATCACTTCGGTTTTTTCACAGGTAAAGGATAAAACAATTTTAGGGAAGGTAATTGATGGCCAAACCTTTGATCCTCTGCCATATGCAAATATAACATTTCTTAATTCTGAAGTCGGAATTTCGTCGGACATTAATGGTAATTTTAGTTTGACAAACTCTATCAACGCAAATAGTCTAGTCATAAGTTATGTAGGTTATAAAAGTCGAATAATAGATTTAGAGAACTTTAATGATACTGAAGAAAATGTATTCAGTCTCTTACCAATTAATATTTTTCTGCAGGAGGTGACGGTTTATTCAAACACAAATAAGCAGACGGAATTATCTGAAATCAGCAGCTTATCAATGCAAAGTGAAAGAATCCGCGAAATATCGGCAGGAATGCCTGACATTTTAAGATCGGTCCAAGCTCTTCCCGGAATTACTGTTAACAATGAGTTTAAAGCAGATTTTAATGTAAGAGGTGGAAATCAAGATGAGAATTTAGTTTTAGTAAACAACGCTACAGTTTATGAACCTTTTCATATTAAGGAAGCAGCCAATGCAAGCGTTGGAATATTTAATGTCGACCTGATTCAAAAAGTTGATTTGATTACCGGAGGATTCAGTGCAAGATACGGCGATAAGATGAGTTCCGTTCTTAATATTCAATACCGCGAAGGAAACAAGAAAAAGTACACCGGTGCTGCTTCTCTAAGCTTAGCGTATCTTGACGGATATTTTGAAGGACCAATCACAGAAAACAGCTCGTTTATTTTGGGAATCCGAAAAAGCTATTTAGAATATATTCTTAAAATGATAGACTATGAAGATATCTCATCCGTTAAACCTTCATTCTATGATGTTCAAGGTGTGCTGTCTTATAATTTTTCACCATCAAATAAAATTTTATTCGAATTTATTCATGCCGGTGATGATTTTAGTTATGAACCAACCAGACGAAACTTTTCCTCACCTGTAATCGGATCCTTTCAAGGGCAAGATGCAGAATTCAAATCATTAAAGACTGAAAATGAAAACTACAAAGCAACTTATTTTAGCAACCTGTTTGATATTCAGAGTATAAATGCCTTATCGAGCAAATCTTTGCTTAAAGGCGAACTTTCTTATTACAAGCAAACAGACAATGAGTATAGATTGTTTCTGCGAGATGAAAATCAAGATATAGATATTCTCACAAATGCTGATAACTATTATGATAGAATACGCACTGAAAGATTAACGTATGATACTTTAAGGATAGAAACACTGGAACTGAAATCAGATTTAGCTTATCAGTTCACTCCAAAATATGAAATGAATTCAGGTTTAAGTTTCCAGGATATTACATATAATCAAATTATAGATGATATTTATACATACATTCGTAGAAATAATTTTGACGATCCCAATATTGAAAAAAGCGATACACTTATTACGCGAGGTGATTTAAGTGAAGAAGTTCCGATCAAAGTCAAATCATATAAGTACAATGCATATCTTGAGAATATATTTCAATTGAATAATGAACTGACTCTTAACATCGGCGGCAGAGTGGATTATTTTAAATTAAATAAGGATTTGACTTTTAGTCCTCGGATAAGTGCAGGATATAGTTTAACGGATAGAACAACTTTAAGGGCAGCTTGGGGATATTATTATCAATCACCCATCTATCGTCAATTAAAATCTTCGGCTTCATCCGATACTAATACTCAATCGCAATTAGCTATTCATTATATATTCGGTTTAGAGCATTCAATATTTTTGTCTGATGATATAAATAACTTTTTGAGAATGAAAATTGAAGGATATTACAAAGACTATCAAAACCTAGTTTCTTCTTTCTTCGGCACATTCGAGAGATTAACATATTCAGGTTACAACGATGCTGCCGGTTCTGCTAAAGGAATTGATATATATACCGTGCTTAGCATTCCAACCTTCTATTGCTGGCTTAGTTACGGTTTATTATTTGCTAATGAAGACAAATTTACAGATGTTATCGGAGAATATCCACGATATACCGATCAAAGACATACTCTATCATTTATTTCCAGTGTGGACTTAGGAGCAGCATGGAGCTTAGCTTTGAAAGGATATTACGGAAGCGGTTTTCCTTATACACCACGAACTGCTGTACAAAATAACGGCACTTGGCAGTGGAAGTCTGAGCAAATTCACTCAGCACATTTGCCAGCTTATAAAAGGATTGATTTAAGAATCAGTAAGGCTTTTAATTTTTCCAACTCATCGTTAAATGTTTTTATCGATGTAAGCAATGTTTTCAATTTCAAAAATATCCAGAACTATGAATATAAAACTCCAGGATTTTCAAAACCTGTTCCCGAGGAAGTCCCCCTTTGGCCAATTCTCCCCTCTCTGGGAATTAGATATAAGTTTTAACACAAATTTTATTACACATTAAAATAAATTTTCATGATTAGTTAAGAATAATTTGTTCCCGAACTTATCCTAATAACCCTAATCATTTCGATTAATAATTGCTTAAATCTTAAAATAAAATTGCTATTTTAATTCGCCTCAGCCAAAGGCTGATAAATCTGGCGGAATAGTTCGATTATCCCGATTCGATGCGTAAACGCTTTGTATCGGGACTCAATTCCATTTTTATCCGCCTCAGCCAAAGGCTGACAGGTCTGGCGGAATAGTTCGATTATCCCGATTCGATGCGTCAGCGATTTGTATCGGGACTCAATTCTATTATAGTTCGATTAACATGAAACTAAGCTTAAAAGAATTAAAGTCTTTACTAGTCTCAATTCTATTATAGTTCGATTAACATGACCTACAGAAACAAGGCAAGCGAATGTCTAAGAAAATTGTCTCAATTCTATTATAGTTCGATTAACATTAACATAACTTATGTAAGATACTACTTTGACAAAGATGATGTCTCAATTCTATTATAGTTCGATTAACATGCCCTGCATTGCTTGATCGTGGTGCAGGGTGCTATGGTGTCTCAATTCTATTATAGTTCGATTAACATCAAACAAAAAAGAGTTTAATGCGTTGGTTAAAAGATGTCTCAATTCTATTATAGTTCGATTAACATCTTCGCAAATCTCAAAAAAAATTGGTTAAAAGTCAAAATTTTGAATAAAATAAAAAGATTGTCGGTCATGCTTTTACTTAAAAACCCTGGAGTTCGACAATCTTTTATTTAATGTAAATTACAACGTAACAAGAATTTCAACAAGCCAGTTGTTATATAAAATTGGTTAATTCGTTCTTTTCTATTCCTAAAACTTGCCTATCGACAACTTCGGGTGTTCTTGCACAGTAAAAGATTATAGAGTCTTCCTTCTTGTCAATGATATTGCTAAATGCTTTCTTAAGCTTATCAAACTGTGAAGTAGTAAGCTCACCTTCAAAAACAGAGTTTTGTACCCAGTTCAAGTATCTCCGGCAAAGCTTAAGTGCTTTCGGCAGCCGCTTGGGCGATGTTATGTCGTATGCTAATATGTAATACATTTTGCGGCTCATTTATCTACCATTTACTTACGTACGCTTCATATTTTTCCTGATTAGTAACTCACCTTACGCAAAGAAGAAGAAAATCATTAAATTTCTAAGA
>Ga0156666_129_pt1 | contig 12721 bp, 10 predicted proteins | sample RifOxyC2_FD_111996 | JGI IMG/M metagenome (GOLD analysis project Ga0156666, IMG submission 111996) | Ignavibacteria bacterium RIFOXYC2_FULL_35_16
TTTTTAATTAGATGATTTATTTAAATCCAATATATCTAATTTGCAGAAAGGATGCCGCTGTTATTTTTTAAACATAATATCTTATCAGTCATAATGTGATTTTAACAGTCAATTTTGCTCGTTACTTATGGCTAACCTGCTGAACTAGGTAAAAAAATATTTTCTTTCAATAACAAACACCGATGAACATTTAGATACACGATGTAAATATAAAATTATTTTCTGATTCTAAGCATTCTTCAAATCAGGATGCAGAAGTTCTCCTTCAGAAGAAGCAACTGCAACTGCAACTGCAGCATCTCCGGTAATATTTGTGATAGTTCTGCACATGTCAAGAATCCTATCAACACCTAAAATTAATGCAATTCCCTCCTCTGGAATTCCAACTGATTTTAAAACTATGATCAGCATTATTATTCCAACTCCGGGCACAGGCGCTGTTCCTATTGAAGCAAGTGTTGCAGTTAACACAATCGTAAGCTGCTGCATGAAATTTAAATCCATTCCAAAAACTTGAGCAATAAACACTGCCGCTACTCCTTGATAAAGTGCAGTGCCATCCATGTTAATTGTTGCACCTAATGGAAGCACAAAGCTTGTTATTGATTTTGACACACCAAGATTTTCTTGGCAACACTCCATGTTCACAGGCAATGTCGCAGCACTTGAACTTGTACTGAATGCAATTGTTTGTGCTTTCCTCATTCCTTTAAAGAAAGTAGACAGTTTTATTTTGCTAAATAATTTTACTATCAGAGTGTAAGTACCGAGCGTATGCGTAAATAATCCAAATAGAACAGCAGCAACATACCAAAAAAGTGTTTGGAGAATATCGAAACCAAATTCACCTACGGTTGCCGAGATTAGTGCAAAAACACCAATGGGTGCAATCAGCATTATGAGATCAACCATTTTTATCATGGCTTCACTTAATCCATCAAAAAATTTAATTACTGGTTCACCCTTTGATTTTGGGATGAGACTGAGAACCAATCCTAACATTAAAGCAAATAAAACTATTTGAAGCATCTCAGCATTTGCAATTGCAGCAAATGGATTTTTGGGAATGAGCTTCACAATTTCATCTATGAAATTATATTCTTCAGCCGTACCGATCTTTACTTCAACATCCTTACTGTAAACTGAAAGTAACCTTTCCTTAGTTTCAACATTCATTCTCTTACCCGGTTGAATCAGATTTGCTGCCACTAAGCCTATGCTGATCGCAATTGAAGTTGTCACCAGATAGAATGAAATTGTTTTTCCACCAATTCTTGCAAACTTTTTTATATCTCCTAAGCTTGCGGCTCCAACTGTAAGCGACCCCAAAACCAATGGAATTGCAATCATAGTCAGCAGTCGAATGAAAATGTCTCCGAGCCATTTTATTTTGGTTGCAATGGTTTTTTCTTTATTAACTAAAATTACATTTGGGAGAATCGAGAAATCAAATTTTCCATCCGCTTCGGTTGAAAAATATTTTTCAAGAATTATCGAAACCTTTCTATCTGATGCTTGAACTTTTTTAAAGTAATTGATAATTTCAATTTGCTGATGAGCTTTAAATGATATTGAGTCGAAAGTCATTCCTTCAGATACAAACGAAAATTTTTTCCAATCTCTAATGCTTATGGTTTTTGTTTCATCGATTGCTTTGTAAGAAATAATAAGTGCTGTACGGCTTACATTAAAAATGGATCCGAAAATTGCTCCTGCTATCAAAGCAATTAAAATCTGATTGTGAAGTTTTGGCAGTTTGATTTTCATGACGGCGGTTAAAATATAAAAAATGAGTAATATTTCCTTTCTGAAAATCATTTTTAATATTTATTCTATTTAATAATTATACAGCTGACGGTAATATTCATTCTAAATCCCTTTACTTTTTACATTATTTTTTTATATTGCAGTTAGTTTAATTATGCGGCAGCAACGATTTTCAAATTTTTATATCAGACGGTTACGGGTATAATTGCCGCAAGGCTTGCTGTTCAATCAGCCAACCTGTGCTGAATAAAAAATCTTCTTTTCATCTCCATAAATAAGGAGGTCACAAATGAATTCTGGTAATTCATCCGAATTAAAATCGCCTATAGCGGTTCTTGGTGCAGGTCATGGTGGAATGGCTATGTCTGGGCATTTAGCATTAATGGGTTTTGATGTTAGGTTATTTAATAGAAGCGAGGAGCGACTCTGGGGTGTTAAATCAACGGGTGAAGTTGAAGTGGTTGGAGAAATTGAAGGACATGGAAAAATTTCATTGGCAACAACTTCAATTAAAGATGCAATAGAAGATGCTGAACTAATTATGGTTGTAGTACCTGCTACCGGTCATAAATGGATGGCTGAACATATTGCTCCATTTCTAAAAGATGGTCAAATAATAGTCCTTCATCCCGGGAGAACTTTTGGTGCTTTAGAGGTTAAACAGGTGCTTGATAGTAATGGCGTAAGTGCAGATGTTATTGTGGCGGAAGCTCAAACATTTATTTATGCTTCTAGAGTCGTAGGTCCCGCTCAGGTAAGAATATTCCGAATCAAAAATTCAATTCCGGTTGCTTCCATTAGAGCTCATCTCATCCCAAATGTTCTAAAGAAATTGCGAATTGCCTATCCCCAATTCGTTGCAGGCGACAATATCTTTAAGACAAGTTTAGAAAACATTGGCAGCATTTTTCATCCGGCACTTACCATTCTAAATGCCGGTTGGATTGAAGATGATGCTGAGTTCCAATTTTATCACGAAGGCGCTACTCCTTCAGTAGTTAAAGTCTTAGAATCAATTGATAAAGAAAGAGTTTCAGTAGCTGAATCATTAGGTATAAGAGCGTTAACTGCAAAAGAATGGCTTTATTTAGCATATGGTGTTACTGGAGAAAATTTGTTCGACGCAATGCGTAGAAACGCTGGTTATCGAGGTATCATGGCACCTCGAACATTATCAGTTCGGTATCTTACTGAAGATGTTCCAACAAGTCTGGTTCCAATAGCTTCTATTGGGAAAAAATTTGGAGTCGATACACCCGTTATGAATTCCTTAATTGAATTAGCTTCCAGACTTAATGGATGTAATTATTGGGAAGAGGGTCGAACAGTTCAAAAACTTGGCATTGAAAATCTTTCATTAAAAGAATTAAGACTTTTAGCTATTGGAGAGTACGATGCTAAAATTAAATCTTGATCATTCACCTTACGCAAAGGTGCAGAGTGCGAACCGAGTTCCTGACGCATAGTTCTAAAAATCAAAGGAACGGGGTTTGTTTGCAAATTTTCATCTTTGCCTCGCGTAACGTGAGTTAATCAATTAAAGAAAGGAGCTTCGTATGAAAAAAATATTAGGAGCTGCACTCGGTAATTGTGTGCATGTTGGGGGCTTACATCATTTCTTAAAGATAGCAGAATCTGAAGGTTTTAATACAGCATCCTTAGGTCCAGCAGTTTCAATCCAAAGAATCGTTGAGGGCATAAAATCCGAGAAACCAGATTTAGTGGCAATTAGTTATAGGCTCACACCAGAAGTTGCAAAAAATCTTTTTGAGGAATTGAAATCTACGCTGCGAGTAGAAAACTTATTAAAAATTAAATTAGTTTTTGGCGGCACTCCGCCTGTAGCATTTGAAGCGGAAAAATCTGGAATATTTGAAAAAGTATTTTCAGGCGGTGAATCCATCAATGAAATCAAATCTTATCTGAGAGGTTCTAAGGGAAAAGCAGATCAATTTTCGTTTCCGGATAATCTTTTAGATCGTATAAAACAAAAATACCCGTATCCCCTGCTGCGACATCATTTTGGAAGACCTTCGGTAGAAGAAACGATAAATGGTGTTAAGCAAATTGCGGAGGCAGAAGTATGCGATATAATATCGCTTGGCACCGATCAGAGTGCTCAAGAATATTTTTTTCATCCTGAACGAATGGATCCACAGGAAGATGGTGCTGGTGGAGTGCCTGTTCGCACACCTGTCGATCTCAAAGCTATTTATTCAAACTCTCGAACCGGTAACTATCCTTTGCTGAGATGTTATGCAGGAACAAACGATCTGCTCAAATGGGCTGAGATGAGCGTTGACACTATTAAGAATGCTTGGGCAGCAATTCCCTTGTGCTGGTACAGCGTAATAGATGGAAGATCAAATAGATCTATTTCTGAAGCTATCCGGGAAAACCAAAGCGTAATGAAATGGTATGCGGAAAAAGGAATACCCGTAGAGGTAAATGAATCACATCAATGGAGCTTGCGTGATGCACATGATTCGCTTGCCGTTACGATGGCATTTCTTGCTGCATACAACGCTAAACATATGGGAGTAAAAGATTACGTTTCACAATTCATGTTTAATACTCCTCCTGGTACATCGCCTCAAATGGATATTGCCAAAATGCTAGCAAAGAAGGAATTGATTGAAGAATTAGAAGACGATAACTTCAATGTCATTCGAGAGGTTCGTGCAGGAATAGCCCACTTCTCTTCGATACCATCAGTAGCTCAAGGGCAATTGGCTGCATCTGCTTTGATAAGCTTAGCATTAGATCCGCATATCCTTCATGTAGTCGGTTTCAGCGAAGGAGATCATGCTGTTTATGCTGATGAACTAATCAATAGCTGTAACATCGTACATGGCGTTCTCCACAATTGTCTTTATGGTTTACCAGATATGAGTATAGACCCGATTGTCATCAAACGAAAAAATGAATTAAAGCAGGATGCTCAGATTTTATTAAACTCACTTAAAAAACTTGATACAGATGGTTATGGAGATTCTTGGATGAATCCAGATTTAATTGAGAAGGCAGTCAAAATAGGATTATTAGATGCGCCCCACTTCAATGGAAATCCACATCTTTGCGGAAAGATTCTTACAAGATTAATTGATGGAGCATGGTACGCTATCGAAAATAATTCTGGAAAACCGATTAACGAAACTCAAAGAATCAAAAGTATCTTAAACAATTTATAAGGAGAACAAAAATGGCTGGTATAGTTGGAATTAAAAGAAAAGGTGAAAAAGGATTAGTAGAAAAAATGCTCAATAAAATTTCGCACAGAGGGAATACTGGAAAGAGAATTATTGAAACTGATGAAGCAACAATTGGAGTTGTTTGGACTTCTCCACAAAAAGATTCTGCTTTTAGCTCTTTAGAAAAAGTTTTTATTCAAGATACTGCTGGTAATGGTCATCTTGCAAAGGCTGAAATACTGAACGGCAATCTTTTTCTTGAGAGGGATGAATTAGGAATAGCACCGCTTTACTTTGGAAAAACAAAAGACGATGTCCCATGTTTTGCTTCGGAAGTAAAATCTTTATTAACTGCAACAAATGATATAAATGAATTGCTTCCCGGATATAAATTTTCTGATGGAATACTTACTAAATATTTCATCCTACAAAAAAAGCAAGAAATTAAAGACAATCCTGAAGCAATTGCAAAAGTGTTAAGGAAGCTTCTTGAAGACTCTATTTCAAAAAGAATTAAAACGGATTTGTTTGGTTCATGGTTATCCGGTGGGTTAGATTCAAGTACAATTGCCGCGATTGCACGACCTTTTGTAAAAACATTCCATACATTTTCAGCAGGTTTGAAAAACGCAACTGATCTGGCTTATGCCAGAGAAGTTGCATCTCACATCAAGTCAACTCACCATGAAATAATCGTTAACTTTGATGAAATGCTTAAGCAACTGCCAACCGTTATTTATCATCTTGAATCGTTTGATGCATTATTAATAAGATCCAGCATAATAAATTATATTGCAGCAAAAGCAGCATCAGATTATGTTCCGGAAATATTTTCCGGTGAAAGCGGCGATGAACTTTTTGCCGGATATGAATACATAAAATCGCTGCCACCAGAATCCATTCCCGACGAATTGATTGACATAACTGCCCGTTTGCACAATACAGCTTTTCAAAGAGTTGATAGATGTGCCTCAGCGCATTCAACAATTCCTCATGTTGTTTTCGCTGATCCAAATGTATTTAGCTATGCATTTACTATTCCCTCAAAATATAAATTGAAAGATGGTGTAGAAAAATGGATACTAAGACAAGCCGTTAAAGATGTACTCCCCTCCTCTGTTCTTAACCGAACAAAAGCTAAATTTTGGGAAGGTGCCGGAGTTTTTGAATTAATTTCAGATTATGCTTCAAAAAAAATTAGTGATAAAGATTTCTCAAACGAAAGAATCCTCCCTAACGGTTGGAATTTAAGTTCAAAAGAAGAATTAATGTACTACAGAATTTTTAAAGAACATTTCGGAGAAGCTTCGAATTATAATTGGATGGGAAGAACAGAAGGAACAACTAATTAATATGGATATAATTAAACAAATTTTGCATGACTATCTAGTTCTATTCAGCATGGTGAATGCCTTTGGCAATTTACCAATATTTGCTGATTTAACTCACGATATGGATACAGGACTGCGCAATACGATTTATAGAATTGCTGTGTTAACAGGCGGCAGCATTGTGTTAGTGTTTGCACTATTTGGGGATTTTATGCTAGATAATATCTTTGATGTCAACACAAATTCTTTTAAAATCGCCGGGGGAATTTTAGTCTTCATTGTTGCTGCTAAAGGCGTTATGTCCAACTCCAAAATTTTTAGTCCTCACGTTTCTGGTGATAAAAGTATAGCAATTTTCCCGCTTGGATTTCCATATTTAGCTGGACCAGGTACAATACTCACAACCATATTATTGTTTAGAAACAGCGAAATTCTAATTACAGTACCATCTGCTGTTTTAGTTTATCTATCCATTTTACCAATTTTGCATTTAGCACCGCTTGTGACTCGTGTTTTCGGTCAATTGGGGATCTCAGTCATATCTCGAATTCTCTACATATTTATTAGTGCTAAAGCAGTCGAGTTTGTACTTCAAGGATTAAGCGGTTTTTTGAAAACACAGTAAAAAATATGAGGTTATACAATCATTTAACTCATCATTCGCCGTGGTTTTTGATGCTTTGATATTCCCATTTAATAAAATCATTTCCAATTTCGGATTCTCCGTTGCAAAAAAAAATATATTCTGCATAAAACTAACTTACACCTTGCTATTAAATGAATAATCTCGAAGAGTTCTTTATCTTTGGAGTAATTGATATTTTAAAAAATGAAATTTCGTATTAAATATTTTAAGGTAAATTTAAAATTAATTCTAAGGGAAGTATTAACATTCCTTCGGCAGCGAGTTGAGTTTAAGACTTTTATCATTCTTTCGAGTATTATCGTTGGTATCGCTTCAGGACTGGCGGCTGTACTGCTAAAAAATATAGTGCATTTTTTTCAACAAGAACCAACAAAATTCTTAAATGAAATAGGATTCGATTATTTTCTACTATTCACTCCTCTGTTAGGAATTATTTTATCCGTAGCTGTAGTCCAACTATTTTTCAACGGAAAAATGACTACGGGGCTTAGCAACGTCATATACACTATTCTAAGAAAATCCTCAGATATTCCAAGGCGGGATTTACTTTCTCATATTTTTACTAGCGGAATTACAATTGGTTTAGGCGGGTCTGCAGGTTTGGAGGCTCCAATTGTAGTTACGGGGGCAGCCATAGGTTCAAACGCTGCCAAGGAAGTTCGTTTCAATTATCAGACACGAACTTTGTTGCTTGCATGTGGATCGGCAGCAGGAATTTCAGCAATATTTAATAGCCCAATTGCCGGAGTTATTTTTGCATTTGAAGTTCTTCTTCCCGAATTTTCAATCGCTTCTTTTATACCATTGTTAATTGCTTCAGCTTCTTCAGCGGTCTTATCAAAATTTTTATATAGCGGACAGTTATTTTATTTAGTTACTAAAACATGGCAGCTTGAATCGATACCTTACTATATCATTTTAGGCATTCTGTGCGGTCTAGTTTCATTGTACATTATAAAAATCACTCATTTTACCGATAATAAGTTTAATAGGTTCTCCAATAAAATATTAAAAGCTTTCGTAGGTGGGTTCATTTTGTGTGTATTGATATTTCTCATTCCTCCACTTTATGGAGAAGGATACAACAGCATAATGGATCTACTATCCGGGAATTATGAAACAATAATAAATAATAATTTGTTACTAAAAATTCTTGATAAGGATATTGCAATAATTTTGTTTGCTGTTCTAATTGTGTTGTTCAAAGTTATTGCAACCGCTCTTACAATAAACTCCGGCGGAAACGGCGGCATTATCGCTCCATCTTTATTTACTGGAGCATTTACCGGTTTCCTTCTTGCTAATTTGATGAAATATTTTGGTATTATCGATCTCAACCATCCGAACTTTATAGCAGTTGGCATGGCTGGAATACTTAGTGGAGTATTGCATGCACCATTAACAGGTATTTTTCTAATTGTAGAAGTTACGGGTGGTTATAACTTGATAGTACCATTAATGATTGTAAGTGCATTATCATTTTTTATTTCAAGATATTTTCATCCTCACTCGATTTATACTGCATCTTTAGCTAAAAAAGGAATTGAGTTCAGGTCGGAAAAAGAGAAGTATTTTATTCAACAAATTGATATAGTTGAACTCGTTGAAACGGATTTTATTAAGATTTCTCCAAATATGACTATCGGAAACCTCATGAAAAATATTGCCGCCACCAAAAGAAATATTTTTCCGGTTGTAGATGAGAATGAGAAGCTTTTAGGTGTAATAACTCTAAATGATATTAGAGAAGTGATGATGAATTCCGAAGTATATAATGTTCTATTAGCTTATGAAATTATGAATCCCAATTTTTATTCCATTGAACTTAATTCCGACATCAATAAAATTCTTGACATTTTTGAAGACCAGCAAATTTGGAATGTTGCAGTAACTCAAAAGGGCAAGTATCTGGGTTTTATATCTAAATCAAATTTGTTTAACAAGTATATCTCCGCTTTGTCGGAAAATGAAAAAGAAAAAATTTAATAACACATGACAAATAATGATTCTTAGTTCCTTTCAGAAAATCGTGATTCATATTCCTCTTCTTTTGAATTCACTCAACTAATTTTTATTTTCATTTCAACAAAATGCGGAAAATATTGATGAAATCTCCCCAAAAGAAAACGCAGCTAATTCGCGGATTAGAATTAATAGCCGTGATGATGATAGTCTAATTACGATGCCCACAACAATCAAACAATCGACTTTCTAAATCCCTTTACTTTTTCTATTTTAACATAACATGAGAATGATTTGGATTTGGAAATAACAGCTAAATATTTTAATCGATGGTCAAACTTTTAATTAAATCTTGGTGTCTAATACATTTTTATGTATGAAATAGTAATTATTTTAATTCTTGTATCACTGAATGGTTTTTTAGCAATGAGTGAAATTGCTTTTGTATCTGCTAAGCGTTTTAAATTAGAAGAAAAAGCAAAAAAAGGTAATGTGGCTGCTAAAAAAGCGTTGATACTACTTCAAGAACCTGAAAAATTTTTATCGGCGGTTCAAATCGGAATTACTTTTATCGGAATTATTGCCGGTGCTTTCGGTGGATATGCCATGGCTGAAGATTTAACTCCCTATCTAGAAAAGTTAGAATTTCTGAAACCGTATTCTGAAGAAATATCTTTTGCTCTTATAGTTATTTTAATCACATACTTATCCTTAGTAATAGGTGAACTTGTTCCTAAAAGTATTGCCATGAATAATCCAGAAAAAATTACTTTACTTACAGCACCGCTAATGTATTCTATTACAAAAGCATTTACTCCACTTGTTGGTTTTTTAAGTATAACAACAAAGTTATTATTGATTCTTATCGGTGTTAGAAAGAACGAAGAACCACCTGTTACCGAGGATGAATTAAAATCACTATTGGAGCTTGGAGCATCGCACGGAACATTTGAGAAAGAAGAATCTGAAATGATTAAAAAGATTTTTAGTTTTAATGACAAAAGAGTTGCTTCGATAATGGTTCCAAGAACAGAAATTGAATGGATTGATTCCTCAAAGACACAACATGAAATCTTTAATTTTATTTCATCACATCATTATTCCAGATATTTTGTATGTGAGAATAACATCGATAATGTATTGGGAGTTGTTGATGCGAAAGAATTCTTAGTAAAATATTATAATGATCCTTCTTTTGATATACGCAGTATTTTAAATCAAGCCTTGGTAATTCCGGAATATATTTATTCAATCAACCTAGTTGAAAAATTTCGCAGCCACAAAACAAACATTGCATTAATCGTTGATGAATATGGTGGTACTCAAGGACTTATTACCTTGCACGATTTGATTGAGAATATTTTTGGAGATCTACCAGAAAAATTTGAAGAATCGGAACAAAGAATTATCAAGAGGAGCGATGGTACATTTCTAGTTGACGGCTCAACGGAAATAATTAAAATATCTGAGTTCTTTTCGATTGAATTTAATACTGGGGATTATGCTACGTTGAACGGCTTTATCATGCATCAACTTGGCAGGATATCAAAAGAAGGAGACATAATAAATTATGGTTCCTATCAATTTGAAGTGATAGACATGGATGGTAACAGGATAGATAAAGTTTTAGTCAAAAAACTCGACGAGATATAGTGTGGCATTAATAAACCACTCGACACAAGCAGCATTCCTCAGTATGAAATTTATAATTATCTTCACGATGCATAATAATATCTGGGGATGAGTTTACAGGCACTGCGCAATAAAAAACACTACTATCCAAAATAAAATTGATGGGAATAAAAAAATTGAAAAATCCTTTATGTTGAACATATTTCATGAGTTTGTACAATTTTATGTGGTTTCTGAATAGACACAAAAACAATACAACATGAATAACTATCCCCCTTTCTTTTGAATTTACACATCTAATCTTTATTTTCATTTTAACAAATTGCAGAGCATATTGATGAAATCTCCTCAACAGAAAACGCAGCTAATTCGTGGTTTAGGTTTAACAGCGGCAATGATGATCGTTGCCGGTTCAATGATTGGTTCCGGTATATTCAGAAAACCCGCTACAATGGCTGGTCAACTGATGTCACCCGAATTATTAATTCTTGTTTGGATTGTTGCCGGATTAATTACATTTATCGGCGCATTGACTAATGCCGAGATTGCAGGAATGATAGATGCAACAGGCGGACAATACGTTTACTTTAGAAAAATGTATGGAGACTTCACTGCGTTCTTGTACGGCTGGTCAATCTTTGCAGTCATTCAAACCGGCAGTCAAGCTGCAATTGCTTATGTCTTCGCAGAATATCTTGGATATTTCTTCAAGTATCCTCAGTTGCCTCAATCACTTCAAGATTTTTCTGTCTTCATGCCATTCGTTGGCAAGATTTATCCATTTCTTGATTTCGGAACCAAAGCGGTTGCTATTCTTTGCATACTATTTTTAACAGGAGTAAATTATTTGGGAGTAGTGTTTGGAGGAATAGTACAGACCATCGTTACATTTATCAAAATAGCTTCAATCATTATTTTGTCTTTTCTTCTTTTCACATTCGGACAAGGCAGCTTTGCGAATGTTTACTCTGGTTTTCATATTCCAGCCGAAACGATGACGAATTTAATTTCCGTAATTGGCTTGGCATTGGCTGGGGCTTTCTGGGCTTATGATGGATGGAACAATGTAACATTTGTCGCCGGCGAAGTTAAAAATCCGCAGCGAAATGTTCCATTAGCTTTGCTTTATGGAACATTGATTGTTATGGCAGTTTACGTACTTATTAACATTGCTTTTCTCTATATTCTCCCAATTGATGAAATGTCAAAGTCTCCATTAGTTGGAGCAACAGCAGCAGAGAAAATTTTTGGAGTGAATGGTGCATCGATAATTTCAATTGCTGTTATTGTCTCAACCTTTGGTGCATTGAACGGAAGCATTCTTGCTACAGCGCGAGTTCAATTTGCAATGGCAAGAGATAAATTATTCTTTTCCCCCCTTGGAAAAATTCACCCTAAATTTGGGACACCACATGTTTCCTTAGTTATTCAAGGAGTGTGGTCATGTGTTCTTGTTTTGTCAGGCTCATTCGATACAATTACCGATTATGTAATTTTTGCTGCCTGGTTATTCTACTTGCTCGGAGCGGCTGGAGTTTTTGTTCTCAGAAAAAAAATGCCGGAAGTTAATCGTCCCTACAAAGTTTGGGGCTATCCCTATACTCCGATTATCTTTGTTGTGTTCTCTCTTTTATTCTTGATTAACTCAATAGTATCTGATACCCAAGATGCGGCAATGGGTACTATTCTAATTTTACTAGGATTGCCGATTTATCTTTATTGGAAGTATTACGGAAAAAATAATTCACAAAATAAATTTTCATCATAAGGGTGTTATTTTTCTTAGCGTCTTCGCGTCTTGGCGAGAAACACATTTCACGCAAAGCCGCAAAGTTAAAGTTGAGAATTCCACTAGGTATGGTTAAATATTTAAAGGATTTACATGTCTAAAAAATTTGTAATAATTGATGCAATGGCTTTAGCGTACAAAGCTTACTTTGCATTCATCAACCGCCCGTTATCGACAGCCAAAGGTGAACCTACATCTGCAGTGTTTGGATTTGTAAGTCAGCTAATAAAAATATTGGAAGATACAAAACCAGATTACCTTGCCGTTGCTTTCGATTCAAAAGAAAAAACTTTTCGGCACGAAGAATATAAAGAATACAAAAGCTCCCGCGCAGCAATGCCCGATGATATGATTCCACAAATCGGCAGGATTAAGGAAATCATCGAAGCAATGAACATTCCCC
>Ga0156666_127_pt3 | contig 7622 bp, 9 predicted proteins | sample RifOxyC2_FD_111996 | JGI IMG/M metagenome (GOLD analysis project Ga0156666, IMG submission 111996) | Ignavibacteria bacterium RIFOXYC2_FULL_35_16
ATCTTATCAAGAATTAACGCCAAGGCTTTATACCGATTACTTTAAATATTTATATACAAATCTAAATACTTTTGATGAACCGGAATTCTACAACCACTTAGTAAAAGATGCTTCTGATTTTACATTTCAATTTCGCACATTTGCACAAAAGTTCAACTTAATAGACTCTATGGCTCAGAAAAGTATTGTCGTTTGGTATGAAAACAAAAACACAGGAAGTAACAGTTTTGATTTAATAGAAAAGTTAAAATATGCTGGACCATCAAAAAATTTGATCAGAAAACTTCAGCGTTTCATTGTAAATGTTCCTTATGATGAAAAAAATCCTAATAATATGTTTAACAGGATTCAAAAAAATAATTATATCGAACCAATTCACGGTTATTGGATACAAAGTGATTCAATTCTTTATAAACCAGGTTTGGGATTATTAGGAAATGAAAGCGATTGGATAATTGGAAATGGCGTTGTCTGAAGAATAAAAAATTTTAATTAATCATTCCTAAAATGAAATTAGGAGGAAATATGTATGAATAATTTAAAACACAAACCTTTTTGTCTTGAGGTTTGGGGTGATTATGCCTGCTTTACCCGACCCGAAATGAAAGTCGAGAGAGTAAGCTATGATGTCCCAACACCTTCATCAGTACGCGCTGTTTTTGAATCGATTTTTTGGAAGCCTGCAATTCGATGGCATCCGACAAAGATTGAAATACTTAATCCTATAAAATGGATCTCAGTCCGGCGAAATGAAGTTGGTGCAATTATGAGTCCACGAAGCAATGGAATACTGATTGAAGATAATCGTCAGCAGCGCGCCGGATATTTCCTGCGTGATGTAAGGTATCGTTTCTTTGCCGACTTAGAGTATATACCCATTGAGCAAAGAAAAAATAATAAACATTCAATTGTCCCTGAATATTTATGGGATCCTGAAGAAAAAGATTTTATGCTCGAAGAAATAAAAGCTTGGGAAGAAAAACAAGAAACAGAACGCACAGATGAAACTCCGGGGAAATATCTGGCAATCTTTGAAAGAAGAGCTTCAAAAGGACAGTGCTTTAATCAACCTTATTTTGGGACACGTGAATTTAGCTGCAATTTCCGTTTTATTAAAAATCCCGAAGAAGAACCCGTAACCCCAATTGATGAAACAAGAGAACTTGGTTTTATGCTTTTTGACATGGACTTTACAGATTTGAACGACCCAAAACCAATGTTCTTCCAAGCAAGGATTGAAAGTGGTGTTGTCAAAATCCCACCGATAAAAAGTGAGGAGATACGAAGATGATACTACAAGCATTGTATGAATATTATCAAAGAAAAAAGGACACACTACCACAGGAAGGATTCGAGATTAAAGAAATCAAGTTTGTTATCATCATTAATAAAGAAGGAAGGTTTATTGATTTAGTAGATTTGAAAGAAAATAGAAAGGGTAAACAATTCCTTTTACCAAAATCTGTGGGACGGTCTGGTACCAATTCATGGCAAACTGCTTTTCTGTTATGGGATCATTATGGTTTTGTTCTCGCACACCCTAAAAAATCATCTACCAAGTCGATTGAAATGGCTAGAAAACAAAATCAAACTTTTGTTGATAAGATTAAATCTCTTCCAGAAGAATTGAAAGAAGATAAAGGAGTAAATGCGGTTTTATCTTTTTATGAAACGAATCAGATTGTTGAAGTGAAAAAACATCAAAATTGGGAGGACTGTTCAAGAATTCCCGGTTGCAATTTAACCTTTAGGGTAGATGGAGATTCAGAACTTGTTCCGCAGAGAGAATCAGTTGCGACATATCAAAAATCACTTTTTGCTGAAGATCAAAATGATGAAGATAGTGAAAAAATTATAGCAGCTTGCTTAATTACAGGTAAAAGAGGTCCAATTGCACGACTTCATACTCCAACATCTATTATAGGATCAAAAAGTAACGCTAGACTTGTATCCTTTCAAGTAAACTCTGGTTTCGATTCTTATGGAAAAGAAAAGGCGTATAATGCACCTATATCTATGAAAGCAGAAGCTGCTTATAGTACCGCTCTTAAGCATCTTATTAGTTCTTCAACTAATAAAAAAATTATTTCTGATACAACAGTTCTTTTTTGGTCTGAGAAAACATCAACGGTTATTAATCCCGAAGAAATTTTTTCCTGGGTAATCGCATCTCAATCAGCAAAAGAGGATGATCCTGATAAAGGTGTTAAAGTTATAAACTCACTTTATGATGCTGTTTTTACCGGGCAATTACCAAGAGAAAAGAATAATCATTTTTATGTTTTGGGACTTGCACCAAATGCAGCAAGAATTTCTGTTCGCTTCTGGAAAACACCTTCAGTAGAAGAATTCGGACGAAATATTGTAAAACATTTTGATGATTTTAAAATTATCCACGGTCCGAACGAACCAGAAAAACTTTCGCTCTACCAGATACTTTCTTCTACTGCATTGCAATATAAAATGGAAAATGTGCCCCCAAACTTAACCAGCAAAGTTATTGAAAGTATTATTGATGGGACACCATATCCTCAAACATTAATTCAACAATGTATTAGAAGAATTCGTGCCGAGCAAAATGTTAATCGTGCTCGTGCATCAATTATTAAAGCAAGTTTAAATCGTTATAACAGAATTCACAAACCAAATGAAAAGGAGATCACAATGGCTTTAGATAAAACAAATACTAATCCTGGCTATCTACTTGGTAGACTTTTCGCAGTGCTTGAAAGGGCTCAGAATGCAGCGAATAATTATAAGGAGCCAAATGCCGGGATTCGTGATCGATTTTATGGTGCATTTTCATCTTCTCCAATAAGTGTTTTACCATTATTGGAAAAATTATATGGACATCATTTAGGCAAAATTGAAAAGTCAAAAGGATTTTTTGAAAGTCTCAAAGGGGAAATAATGGATAAACTAGTAGCACTAAATATTCCGGCTCATTTGTCAATGGAGCAACAAGCTCTTTTTTCATTGGGGTATTATCATCAAAAGCAGGATTTCTTTACAAATAAAAAAGATTCTGATGAATTAGAACAAACAACCATTAATTCTAACAAAGGAGAATAAAAATGAATTCTATTAATAATCGCTATGACTTTGTCTTTTTCTTTGATGTAAAAGACGGAAATCCAAATGGTGATCCAGATGCTGGAAACTTACCACGTATTGATGCAGAAACAGGCGGGGGACTAGTAACAGATGTCTGCTTAAAACGCAAAGTAAGGAACTATTTACAAATAACTCATCCACAAAAAGATGAAGAAAATCCAGTACCACCATGGGCGATTTTTGTACGGGAAAAAGCTGTTTTGAATAGGGCAATTGTTTCATCATGGGATGAAACAAATAAAGGCAAGACAATCAAGTCAGTAGAAGAAAAGAGGAATGCAGAAGAAAGTACACGCAAACACATGTGCAATAAGTTTTATGACATTCGAACTTTTGGTGCTGTCCTTGCAACCAGTGATAAAGAAAAGGTTGGCGAATCGGTAGACGACAAGAAACTTAGAAAGACTGGTGGACAAGTCCGGGGTCCCGTTCAACTCACATTTGCTCGTTCGGTTGAACCAGTGATTGCTTTAGAGCATAGTATTACGCGTATGGCAGTAACAAATGAAAAAGATTTAGAAAAAGAACGCACATTTGGTCGCAAATACACCGTACCTTATGGTTTGTACCGTGCACACGGTTTTATTTCTGCCCACTTGGCTAATGAAAAAAATGGAACCGGTTTTTCAACTGAAGATCTTGATATTTTTTGGAATGCAATGCAACAAATGTTTGATCACGATCATTCAGCAGCACGCGGTCTTATGAGCACAAGAAAACTAGTTGTGTTTAAACATAAAGATGCTCTCGGCAACAAACCAGCACATGAACTGTTTGAAAGAGTAACGTGGAAACGCACAAACGATGAAACTAAACCGGCAAGAGAGTTTACGGATTATGAAATTCTTCTTGATGGCAAAACATTTCCTGAAACGTTTAAAGTTGTTGATGTTTCTTAAGACAAAGTAACACTCAAAGTGTAGGTACAATTTGTCCCTACTCTTGTAACAGTCACATTTTGTAACGCTTTGAAAGGAAGCTTATGGCAAACATAAAATTATTTGAATCGAAAAAAATCCGTTCCGTATGTCCGAAGGACTCCTTCGGAGGAACGAGCAAGAACAGAAATGGTATTTCTCGGTCTCGGATGTTGTTGAGGCATTAACAGACAGCACAGATATTAAGCAATACTTAAAAAGACTTCGGCAGCGAGATGAACTGTTGAATTCCAACTGGGGTACAATTTGTACCCCCCTTGATATGATTACAATATATTTTATAAGGCCAAGATTATCATGAACCAATCTCCGAACTCCCAAATAATCCTCTACACAACCGAGGATCAGAAAAGCAGAATTGAAGTCCGGCTTGTCGGAACGATCCATCGGAAAGGTGAAACTGTTTGGCTTACACAAGCTCAAATGGCCGATCTTTTCCAAACTACCAAACAAAATATCAGTCTTCACATTAAGAACATATTTACCGAGCGTGAGTTACAAGAAGATTCAGTTGTCAAGGAATACTTTACAACTGCCTCAGATGATAAGAAATATAAAACGCTTTACTATAACCTTGATGCAATTATAGCTGTTGGCTACCGGGTAAAATCGTATCGGGGCACTCAATTCAGAATTTGGGCAACTGAACAGCTCAAAGAATATTTAATAAAAGGATTGGTTCTTGATGACGAACGAATGAAACAGCTTGGCGGTGGAAAATATTTTGAAGAACTGCTTGAACGCATTCGTGATATACGCTCTTCCGAAAAAGTGTTTTGGAAAAAAGTGCTTGATCTATATGCTACAAGCGTAGATTATAATCCAGACACCGAAATATCGCAAAAATTTTTCGCGACAGTTCAAAATAAAGTGCATTGGGCTGCTCACGGTCATACTGCTGCAGAAATAATTGCTAAACGAGCTGATGCTTTACTTCCATCAATGGGTCTAACAAGCTGGTCTGGTAAAACCCCAAAGAAAACTGATGTTTTAATTGCAAAAAATTATTTGAGTGAGAAAGAATTAGATGCACTTAACCGGATTGTAACTGCCTACTTGGAATTTGCTGAACTCCAGGCACAAAACCGAAGGTTAATGTACATGAAAGGCTGGATTGAAAAGCTGGATGATTTCTTAAAATTAAGCGAACACGAAATTCTTACACATGCCGGCGCAATTAGTCATGAAGCTGCAATTTCAAAAGCAGAGACAGAATATGAAAAATTTCACAAAAAACTGCTTGAAAAACCAAGTGAAGTGGAAAAACATTTTGAGGAGGCAGTTAAAAAACTAAAGAAAATTGCTCCAGCTAAAAAGACTAAAAAACGCAGGAAGAAATAATTTATATGTTCACTGAAGACGATTTCATCCTGATCAGCGCACTGCAGCATTACATATATTGCCCGAGGCAATGCGGATTGATTCATGTTGATGATGTTTGGAATGAAAATCTTTTTACTGTGCGAGGTCAAATTCTTCATGATAAAGTTGATACGGACACCTATGAAACAAGAGGTGATGTTAAAACTGTGCGCGGTCTCAGAATTCATTCGTTTAACTACGGCATCGTTGGCAGATGCGATGTGGTTGAATTTAAAAGAATTAACAAAGAAGGAGATTCCGGCTTTCACCGGAATGACAGCGAAGAAGTTCTTCCGGTCGAATTCAAGTCAGGTGAACCTAAGGAAGACATTAGCGATAAGGTTCAGCTTTGTGCTCAAGTGCTTTGTCTTGAAGAAATGCTGAGCACACAAATTTCCAAGGGAATGTTTTTTTACGGAAAAATCCGTCGAAGAAATCCAATAGAAATTGATGATGAATTAAGAAACCAAACCGAACAAGTAATTGCTTCAGTTAGAGAAATAGTCTCAAGTAAAACTGTTCCTACTGCCGAGTACTCAGCTAAATGCCGTAACTGTTCGCTGATAGATATTTGCCAGCCCAAAGCATTGAACAAGCGTAAGCTTAAAAATTATATTTCAGGATTATACACAGCATGAGAAAAAAAGATGACATCTTTCCGTATGATTTAGTATCGTGAAAAGATGTCATCTTTAACCATTGCAAGGATAACCAATGAAAAAACATCTTAACACACTTTACATTACTTCGGACGATGCCTTTGTTCGCAAAGAACGGGAAACATTCGTAGTGGAGATCAACAACGAAAAAGTATTTCAGGCGCCAATTTATTCAATAGAAAACATTGTATGCTTTGGGTTCAAGGCGCTTACTCCACAACTAATGGCCTTCTGCGCAGAGAATAATGTCGGCATAAGTTATCTATCGGAAAATGGAAAGTTTCTTGCGCGGGTGTATGGTGCGCAGCAAGGCAATGTTCTTTTACGGAAAGCACAGTATGACCTTTCTGATAATGAATTACAGTCACTTTCAATTGCCCGCCCAATAATTGCTGCGAAAGTAACAAATTATCGTCATCTGCTTTTACGTCATCAAAGGAATCATCCGGATAACTGCTCCGACTCGGTTTTTTTTGCAGCCGAAACCATGGGAAGAAGATTGACAAATATTCATGCCGCAGAAAGTCTGAATGAGCTTCGCGGGTACGAGGGTGAATGTGCAACTTTGTACTTTGGGGTGTTGTCTTCGCTTATTACAGCTCAGCAAGAAGATTTCACATTTACACAAAGAACAAAGCGCCCGCCGCTCGATCCGGCTAATGCACTATTATCCTTTTTGTATGCGATCATTGCAAATGATGTTCGATCAGCAGTGGAAACAACCGGACTTGATCCGCAGGTTGGCTTTCTTCACCAAATAAGATCAGGTCGCCCGAGTCTTGCATTAGACATCATGGAGGAATTCCGTGCATATCTTGGCGATAGAATAATGCTGAATCTCATCAACTTAAAACAAGTAACAAAAAAAGATTTTGAAATAAGAGAATCCAGCGAAGTAAGAATGTCTGATAGTGCACGGAAAGAAGTGCTAACAGCATATCAAAAAAGAAAACAAGAAGAAATCACTCATCCATTTCTTGGTGAAAAAATGACAATTGGCTTGCTGCCGCATATCCAAGCACAATTGCTTGCACGGTATATCCGCGGCGACATTGAAGAGTATCCACCATTTTATTTAAAGTAAAAAACTATGATGGTAATTGTTAGTTATGACGTTTCCACAAAAGCCGAGGGCGGAAAAAAGAGACTGCGCAAAGTAGCAGAAACTTGTTTGGACTTTGGTTTACGTGTACAGAATTCAGTTTTCGAGTGTAATGTGAAACCAGCTCAGTGGGAAATACTAAAAAATATATTACTTTCAATTTATGAGCCGAACGAGGACAGTTTGAGATTTTATTTCCTTGGTTCTAACTGGCAGCGCCGCCTCGAACATTATGGAAAAAAAGGAATACAAAGTATTGAAGACCCGCTTGTCATTTAATTCAGTAAACTTTTGGTTACCGCTAACCGAAGCATACATGAAAATGCTGGGGTGTTAGCTGTTGAAAAATTTTGCAAAAACTGCATTTTGGAAAAGCCCTAAGGATTTTTGTCTAAGAATGTTGAAGTATAGCGTAAACCGGTTGTTAAATCTATTATTTTTAATTAG
>Ga0156666_128_pt1 | contig 6309 bp, 7 predicted proteins | sample RifOxyC2_FD_111996 | JGI IMG/M metagenome (GOLD analysis project Ga0156666, IMG submission 111996) | Ignavibacteria bacterium RIFOXYC2_FULL_35_16
AAAAGCACTTCGTGACAAATCACCTATTAAAAACACAGAAATATTTTCTTTTCACCTCTCTATATCGGATTTAAGGATTAAAACTAAAGAGGAATAAAATGAAACAGTTAATTATAAGTTCTATTTTCTTTGTAATTTCTTTTGTACTTTTTTCTACATGCACTAAGGAAAGTAATCCAGTTTTAACGCCGGCTGAAAAAAATGAAAATGCATCCTTAGAAAAAAAGAAGAAAAAATGGCCTGCTGTAATTTACGACTCTACATATGGAGAGATTGTTATGGATTACAGTGTTATTATACCGATGGCGGGACCTTGTGGAGAAAAAGTAACATACGGCTATACATTACACCACTTCGAACCCAAGCAAGGTAAAATAGTCGGCGTATGGCCATATGAATTTACATTATCGAATCTAACAAACCTGAGAACTAAATGAGGTTATAGTGGAATTTTTGTGCAACCTGATCAAACACAATACAATATCGCATTAAATGCAGGTTTTTCAGCATCAAATATGATGCTAAGCGTTGGTTTTATTACAAATTATGAACAATATATTGGTGCAGTGAATAATTACAATGCTAAGTATTACTATGTGGGAGAAGCTGTTGAACATAGTTGTCTTGGTAATGCAAATTTAAAGCATCGACTTTACCACCCCAACGAACTTTATGAGATAGGAACATATATACACGCAACGAGACCGGGATCATATTTTGTTAGTGACGGATATAAAAGATGTTACCATCTTGATGTATTATCTTATTATGTTGATATCTTAATGTATTCTTCCTATATAAACTGGTATCAACCATTTATAGCCATTCCCTGTAACCCCAATATGAACTGGGGACCGCCGATGGAAAACGCCTTTGTAGAGGGTAGCTCAGATCAGCGTTCAAGCTGGTCCGTAATGAAATCAAGATATGGAAACAAATTTAGACAATCCTGGATAAATACTTCTGAACTTACAGAATTCGGTAGTTTGTTTGGTCATGCCACAAATTTAGGATTAAGTGAAGTCTGGATTTACGGTTTTAAGCAGGAGAATGGCCAACCCACACCTCACTATAATACTCAATGGGAAAATATCAGCAATAGTGGCTGGTTTTATGGTTGGTTAAGAAAATTCGTTCAAGATGTTAAAATAACTTGGAGATGCACTTACTCAAATCCCTGTGCTTGTGATCCCTCTGATCCTGATGATGGATGGTATATCTATAACATTCAACCAACTGGAAGCATTCGAGAAATATTTCCATAAAGTTATATTACGTTGAAAACTAAAAAATCAAAAGAAGAGTTTAAATAACAAAGGAATTTTGATATCAATGAATAAAATTATTCTGGTTTCATTGTTTTGGTACCCAATAGCACTTGGTCAAAATCTCAAGTTGGGCTTTGATTTAGAAGCACACCAAATTAGGGTAAGCACACCTAATAATGAAATTATTATGGGAGGAAATGGTGCTCCGTTATCTTACCATCTAAATTTCAGTATTGAAGTGCTTGACCCCCTTATTGTACAATTTAAAGTTGGAAGAACACTACATGTCGAATTCAGAGGATGGGAATTTGGAACTAATGTTACCTATAAATTATTTGAACCCATATTTTTAAAATTCGGAGCCTTACAACATTCAAACGAAGGTGGCGGAGGTTCAAATACCTTCACTGAAACGTATGCTTCAATATTTATGTTTCATTTCGGTTTTGGATTAGAAGTAACAGAATTTTTATCAATTGGACTGGATTATTACATCCCAACATCAAAAAAGGTAATTGTTTGGCAAGGATTGTTCGATAAGGAACCACAAACGTTTAAGAAGATGATACGGTTAGGTTTTAATTTTGGCTGGGATATTTAGCGATAGAATAAGCAGAATCGACTGGTTAAAAACTTTTTCAATACTTTCGTATAGAATGGCGGTGTACATTACAGGATCCATGTGACTGTGATCCTTCTGATCCCGATGCTGGATGGTATATTTATAGTATAATCCCAACAGGTTCAATTAGAGAGATTCTGATATAAAAAGATGTAGAAGGCCTATATCTAAGTCAATAATTTACATTGGTATAAATACCAAGGAGTTGTTCATATGGAAAAAATTACTTTACTGATACTTTACTTCTGTATAGCAGTTTCTGCTCAGAATTTAAAGTTAGGATTTGATTTTGAAATAGGAACGATAAGAATTAGTTACCCGGGTGGAAAGGGAATTCTGAGTGTGTCTCAATTACCTTTATCTGGTCATTTGAACCTATGTTACAACGTAATTGAATACTTTTCAATCCAAGGAAAAATTGGAAGATCGATAGTCACTGAATTCCTAGGCTGCGAATACGGAATAAATGGAAAATATAAATTTTATAAACCGCTGTATATTGGATGCGGTTATTTGATACATTCAAACAAAGGTGATTATTATTCAAATCAACTGGTAGTTGCTACCACAACTATTAATATAATACAGTTAGGAATTGGAGTTGACATCTTCGATTTTTTATCAATAGGATTGGATTATTACGTCCCAACCTCAAAAAAGGTAATTGTTTGGCGAGGTTTGTTCGAGAAACAACCTCAAACATTTGAAAGCATGATAAGATTAGGTTTTAATTTTGGCTGGGATTTATAAAATAGGAAACCCAATTTCTCTCAGCATTTTTCACTTCGGAGAAATTGGGTTTGCTAATCATGGTTAAGGAAATTTGAACAATACTTACGTATAGAGTGGAGATGCACATTACAAGATTCATGCGACTGTGACCCTGATGATTCTGATGCTGGTTGGTATGTTTACCAAATATGGCCAACGGGAGCTTACAGAGAAGTATTCCCTTAGAGGATATGAAATAGTTCTATACTTAACCATAACGTAACTTAATTCTTAATCGAGGAAATCATGAGAAAATTATTTTTATTTTTTGTTTTATATAGTCTTTTCTTTGACACTTCTGCTCAATCAAAAACTTTTCATCTCGGCTTAAAGACAGAATTCTATGCTTATACTTCACAGGAGATTAGCAGTTATAAAACATATTCAAAGGTACTCAATCTTTCTCCACTCCCAGCAATGTACGTAGTTATCTCAAAGGATTTATCGGAAGAATTTTCCCTAACTCTAAAACCGGGCTTATCCTTTCGGCCTGTTACTGCAAACTTTGAATTGGGGTTTGCGTTGAACTATAAAATCTGTGCATACCAATATTTCTTAATGGGCGGAATAAATGCTTATTTCAGTAAGTATGGAGAAACTAATCCTATTATTTATTTTGCTTTCATCGGTTCGGGGTATCAATTAACAAACAGATTAGCTGTAGATCTTAGTTTTCATCAGGCTTTAAACACAGAATTTGCCTTCGATAATTATAGTGGGCACACATATTATGAAGGACCTTCAAAACTGTTGAATATGATAAAGCTCGGTTTAGCAGCAACGCTTTAAATTCACAAACCCAATTTCTCTTAGTTGTTTTTCACTCGGGAGAAATTGGGTTTGTTTTGTAACTACCTAGAAATTAAATGTCATCCCTACTTTAAACTGATCATAAGAGAGCGGAGCAGCACTGTTAAATGGCCAGTTCATTTTTTCCTGTTTAAGTTCATAAATACCGTAAGATAAAGCGCTTTTCAAAACAAAGCTTACAATTGGTAATGCTGAGGGAGTTGACTGCCCAATTTTCTTAATAAAATGATCAAGCATTCCTTGAGCCGCTGCTTCAATTATACCGCTGCCAGCCCACTTCCAAAATAAATGCCTTTCAAAAATTATTGATCTCTCATAGCTGACATCAAGACTAACAAGCGGAATGATTTTGAATCTTACCCCTGCTTCAGCTCCGGTTCCAAATCGGAATGCTTCATCAAATCGCTCAGCAAATGCTGCATCACCTGGATTTTGAAGCGCATCTTTGAACTTTACTCGCGACCAAGCCATAGAAGTAGAATGATATGGAATAATCGAAGATTTCCCTAAATCATATCCATATCCCGAAGCCCAGCCAAAACCAAACCGCCACATATCTGTGCGAATATCTTTGCTTGCTGAGTTGTTGCCGTTCGTCTTGGTGAATGAATTTCCAAGGAAAATATAATTGAATCTATAACGCAAAACATCATCTGAATATTTTGACTCATGAATTGAAGTGTATCCTAACTTAAGCTCGGGGTAATTGGTGTTTGAAAAATCACCGCTGAAGTTTTCAAGATTGATCCGCGATTGACCATAGTTAAATGAAATAGTGGGTGATCCCTTCAATCCGAAATCCATTGTCTCTTTTCCCCAGTCAAAATCAAAATCAAATGAATCCGTTGAATCGGAATCACATTCTTCTTCGATGGCAGTTAAGAGGGTATCATTTTCATTCTGTGGGAATGAGTGAAAACCTAAACCGGAAATTAAGAGAAGCGCAAAAAGTAACTTTAGTGTTTGCATGGTGAACTCCTATATTTATTAGTTGATGCATTTGAAACTAACACTGCCGTATCAAGCATAATGCCGAAAAGTAAAATCGTTATTGTTAAGAAATGTAATTCCATCTTTGTTAATTGTATCTTTTATTAAAATAGTAAGTTCAATTAATTATACAAGCTTAAACTACAACTTATTCACTATCCTTGCGAGGATTCATTTTACATCACTCATTCGCAATACAATTTTATTTAATTGTGGTAGGCCGCATAATTAAATTTATTTAGAAAGTTTAATTAAGTGAAAAGCGGTTTATAGGAATGATGAGTGCTACATATTTGCAATAGCTTAGTATTTATTTCAGGTAGTGTCTAATTACCTCATCCAGATAAGAATGGAATTTTTGAGGCAGGTTTTTATACTTTGATGATAATTTTTTTCTTACGCTATCGTAATCGTCTCCTTTAAGTTCGCTGACCGGCTCTATAATGTTATTTAAGAACGTCTGCATTTTTGTTTGGAGTCTATCGAATACTTCCGAATCATCGGTACAGGCAATATCTGCTAAAGTTTTATCGAAGTTAAAGTTATTCTCAACAAGAATTTTAAACACTAATCCTCTGAAATTTTCAGAAATTGTAGTTCGATTTACATCACCAAGCTCTTTTGCCGTTTCCACAATAGATGAATGCGAAAATTTTTTTTGTCGTAAAGAATCAAGCACAAGATCCTCAAAATTCAATTTTAAGCCCTTAACAATTTCATCCGGCAAGTCATTAAGCTGAAGCATATTTCTTCCAGCAGATTTAGCAAAGATCACAGCGCGTTTTATCACCGATTCTAACTCGCGAACATTTCCATTCCATTTATAACTCATTAAAACATCAAGGACTGCTTTCGAGATTTTAAATTCCATCGATTCAATGCTTAAAAAATGTCTTACCAAAGATTCAATATCTTCCTTTCTGTCTCGTAAAGGCGGAAGGTCAATACGGATGACATTTAAACGATAATATAAATCTTCTCTGAACTTCTTTTCTTTAACAGTAAATTCTAATTTTTTATTTGTCGCAGCAACAACTCTAATGTTTACTTTAGTAGTTTTTGATGAGCCAACTTTTTCAAACTCGCCGGACTGTAAAACCCTCAAAAGCTTGACTTGAAAATTTTCCGAAGTTTCAGCTATTTCATCAAGAAATATAGTTCCATTGTCAGCAGCTTCAAATCGGCCGATTTTATCCGTAACAGCTCCTGTAAACGATCCTTTTACATGTCCAAATAGTTCTGATTCAAGAAGAGTTTCCGAGATCGCACCACAGTTTACAGCCACAAAATTATTTCGATTTCTTTTACTTAATTTATGAATAGCTTGTGCTACAAGTTCTTTCCCTGTTCCGCTTTCACCGGTAATTAAAACATTAGCTTCTTCCGGTGCTGTCTTCTGAATAAGCTCGACAACATTTTGCATCGCTTTAGATTTATAAACAATGCTATGAAAGTTTTTAATTTCAACAGGGGGGATTACTTCCGATTCGGTGTCATCTTCAGCAACTTTTTTCATCCTTGATATTTCCGATTCAAGTGATGCAATCTTTTTGGTTAATTCAACTGCTTTTTCTTTTCCGGATAACTCAAGTTCTTTCTGAAAAGTTAACAATTCACTCTCTTTGCTTGAGAGAAGAGATTTTAATATCTGGGCTTCATCAATAGCTCCAGCCAGCTCAAGTTTCTTCTCGGTCAGCTCGGAAAGCAATTGATACAACAATAGCAAGATGGCAGGAAGTAATATTGCCCAGTAATCCAACCTAAGGTAGAAGAATACATGAAGTGTGAATGCAAAAAGAATTACGAGCATGAATAATGCACTTAGCAGAGAAGTTACTTTCACATTAA
>Ga0156666_164_pt1 | contig 5426 bp, 4 predicted proteins | sample RifOxyC2_FD_111996 | JGI IMG/M metagenome (GOLD analysis project Ga0156666, IMG submission 111996) | Ignavibacteria bacterium RIFOXYC2_FULL_35_16
CTTCAATATTTAATTGATTTAGCAATAATATCTTTGTTTCACAATATTTTTTCTTGTCGTTAGGTTGACGCCTATGCGCCTGGTCGGGACTATCGGGGTTAACCCCGACAAGCATTGTGTACATTTGATATTGACTAAGGAAGATTAGTTTTTAAGATAAAACATTTATTTCTAATAACTTATTACTTGTCGGCCCGTAGGGCAAATTTTCCTAATGGAAAATTTGGGTTTAAAATACTTTTCCGAATACATCTCTTTTTATAAAAATTTAATACACTAATAAGTAGTCAGATATTAGAGGCTGAGTACAAGATAGCAGATTATAGATACCATCCCTAATGGGAGGTAAACCATCCCTAGCGGGCGGTAAACTTAACTTTTCCTATCCCTCTTAGGAGCCGCGTAAATATAAAACCAAAATAATCGTTTTTAAATTAGAATTAATAAGGCACCTTACGCAGAGAACTTCGGTGCATAGAGATGACATCTTTAACTTTTAAATCGAATTTGCATCAAAATAAGGTTTACATTCAGACTTTGATGATTGAAATTGATTACTAAAAGATGTCATCTCTTATTCGTGCGTAAGGTGAGTAAAAAAATAATTTCGAAGGTAATTTCCTATGAATGAGCAAAAAATACTTAAGGGCAATCGTATTCGCGGCAAAAAAGATAGCACTTCTTTTTTGAATTATTCCGTTCCTACTAAGACAATAAAAAGAAAGACAAATTACATTCTTAATAACGTTGTTAGTCTTCTTATTTACTTTGTTACGTTTTTTATTTTTCACTATATAAGGAAAGGAACGCTCCTTTTAGAATATGATTATTACATACTTCTCGGATTTTTAACAATCTCTCTTATTTTGGGAGCTTTACTTTCCAACAAGTTTAGTCTCACAGTGCAGCATGAACTTCGGCAAGCTCTCAGGAAGCTCACTATATCGTTGATCTTAAGCTTTGGCTTTCTATCGCTAACTCTTCTTGTTTTTGATGCTTCAAGCATATCACGTGCGCTGCTTTTATGGGCAATGTTAAGCGGATTTGTTCTGGAGTCATTTTATTATTATTTGATATCGGGGAGACGCAAAAAAATCAGATTTTCGGAATCTACAAAAGTTTCTTTAAGCTATTTGCTTGTTGACGGACTTATTCTATCGCTGTTCTGCTACTTCGAGATTATAGAAAATATTAGACCGGAAAAGCTTAATGAAAAACATTTTATTATGCTTACTGTGGTTTATGTTACCTGGCTTTTTTCAGGAGCTGCAACGCATAAATTCCAGCTCTTAAGTGTTGTAAAAAGTCAATGGAATGCATTTGGCTTACAAATGAAATTTTATTTGCTGATCATTTCACTCACTTTATTATCAGTGTTTTTATTGCGAATAGATTCGCCCTACTGGGGTTATTTCACAGAAGGAGTATTGAAATACTCATTAGCATCAGGCGTGCTAGCTTTTTTATTATTTGCTGAGAGAATACGAGGCAAAACTGATGAAGCTGTCACCCTTTTCCTAAAAGCTTACGAGTATAAGGAACATTCGACTCCTTCTGTCTCCATGAATAATATATCGAAGTATGTTTTTGAGAACACTCAAGTAAATGGATCAAGTTTGGAATCCAAACTTCAATTTGAATATCTGAAGGAGTACGCGGAAGTTTTTACATTCATCGAAAGGAAGCTTGATCTAAGATCATTTGATTTAAGTAAGACATTAATCACAAGATCCGTAGATTCCTATAACATAAATGTGCTGCAGCCCGGTTCGCAACAATTAATCGTCAATCTGCAGGCTATAAACGATCAGAATAAAATAAATAATTATCTCCGCGAGCTCAATAAAAGATTGGTCAAGGGTGGAATATTCGTCGGAAGCATGATACCTAATAAAAACAGGTACCGCCGGTATCGAAAAAGATACCCGTTTTTGATATCAAGTTTATTTTACTTCATTGATTTTATTTGGAAGAGAGTTTTCCCCAAGCTGCCGATAGCAAAGAAAATTTATTTTATGCTTAGTAAAGGAAAGGACCGGGCTATCTCCCTTGCCGAAGGGCTGGGAAGATTGGTATTCTGCGGCTTTGAAATATTAGATATAACTAAAATCAATAACCATATTTACTTTTTGGTTGTTAAAGTAAAAGAAACCAATTATGAAAAGAACCCTTATTACAGCCCTATCTTTAAGATGAAAAGAGTTGGTGAAGGCGGAAAGACGATTTATGTTTATAAATTAAGAACAATGCATCCATACTCAGAATTAATACAGAACTTCGTTTACATAAACAGTAAAGTGCAAGAAGGCGGAAAATTTAAAAATGATTTTAGAATTCCGGGCTGGGGAAAATTTTTTAGAAGTGTGTGGATTGATGAGCTTCCTATGATACTTAACTGGTTAAAGAGAGATTTAAAGCTTGTTGGTGCAAGACCGATAAGTAAACAATATATGGGCTTGTATTCCCAAGAGCACCAGGAAAGAAGGAAGCAATTTAAGCCGGGCTTAGTACCGCCCTATTATGCCGACATGCCTAAAACGATTGAAGAGATTGAGAAATCGGAAAAACTTTATTTTGATGCCTATGAAAAAAACCCGGTTAGGACTGATGTGAAGTATTTTCTGAAAGTATTTAAAAATATTATGTTCATGGAAAAAAGAAGCGCGTAGGCTAAGATGGATGCCTCCCTAAAGTGAGGTAAACCTTCCCTGAAGTGAGGTAAACCTTCCCTAAAGTGAGGTGAAATTGTTGCCTCCCTGAAGTGAGGTAAACCTTCCCTAAAGTGAGGTGAAATTGATGCCTCCCTAAAGTGAGGTGAAATTGATGATTGTTTATCCGCCTCAGCCAAAGGCTGATAAATCTGGCGGAATGAATAATAATTTCATGAGTGAGTAATTATTAGGGATAAGAGATGACATCTTTAATTTTTTTAGAAAATTCAGATTATTCGACATTTCTGTAAAAGATATGAGATTCAATTTTGCTTACTAAAAGATGTCATCTCTCGGTCTGCGTAAGGTAAATTATTAATATATAATTTGTTTGGGATTTGATGACAAAAGATGAACTGAAAAACAGAACTAAGTTATTTGCTCATAACTGCGTTAAATTAGCTTTGGATCTACCTAAAAATATCCTTGGTAACATATTACTGTTTTCCTCACAAATTTATAACATGGATAAAAAGTAGTGTTCTTAGAAAAAATTAAAAGATTTTCTTTCAGTTCAGACTGACCCAAAGTTGAATTTTTGAAGTAATGTTCTTAAAAACTTATATCAATTAACCTAAGGTAATAAGGTTTATATTAAATGTGATACTCGGTGTTACTAAGTTCAATAAAAGATTGATAAGATTTCACAATTTATTTTTTGTGCACGATCATCTTTTATATCTAAAAAAAGCGATCCCTAAATTTAGCATATCAATTGATCAGACCTTAGTAACAATTTATCATAAACAAAGATTTTTACCTTATCACCTTATTTCTATAATTCGCTCATCATCATGAATAATAAAAGAGTCAATTAAATTTCAAAAATGAAATATTTTTCTTCCAATACCAGACTGACCCAATGCGGAAAATAGAAAAAGAATACAATTTGAAAAAGTTTGGAATAACAGGGGTCGCAGGGTATATAGCACCGCGGCACCTTCTGTTTTCCTCACAAATTTATAACATGGATAAAAAGTAGTGTTCTTAGAAAAAATTGAAGGATTTTCTTTCAGTTCATACTGACCAAAAGTTGAATTTTTGAAGTAATTTTCTTAAAAACTTATATCAATTAACCTAAGGTAATAAGGTTTATATTAAATGTGATACTCGGTGTTACTAAGATCAATAAAAGATTGATGAGATTTCACAATTTATTTTTTGTGCACGATCATCTTTTATATCTAAAAAAAGCAATCCCTAAATTTAGCATATCAATTGATCAGACCTTAGTAACAATTCATCATAAACAAAGATTTTTACCTTATCACCTTATTTATATAATTCGCTCATCAGCATGAATAATAAAAGAGTCAATTAAATTTCAAAAATGAAATATTTTTCTTCCAATACTAGGCTGACCCAATGCGGAAAATAGAAGCCAGCTCGCCAGAGGTGAGTAAAGCTGATGAATCTGGCGGAATGAATGAAGCCTGCAGAGTTTTTATGGGAAGCCATGCCTTTGGCAAATTTCATCCCTATGGGAATTTTAATAAGTAGTCTACTCAAATAGTGCACAAAATAATTTTATAGTAAGAATTTGTTTCGAAAAAGTGAAATACTACAACAATATAAACTTACACTGGAACTCATCCCAACCCTTCTCTTAATAAGAGAAGGGCTTATTTATCTTTATGACTTATGGTTAACATCTATGACGGAAAGTTAAAATTAGCCAAGGCGGACAAGTATCTCTCTTTTGAAGAGAGAGATTATCACATAGTGCTGCCTATGGCAGAGTGAGTTCTTTTGTTTTAGACAGATATGTTATGTTCATGCTTTCTACAAACCTGTCTGTTGCAGGCAGATATGTAGCGACTCTGGCGCTTATTGTTAGGATGTTATATGGATTTCATAACTCCGTTAGGAGTTAAATATTTGTAGAAATAAATAAGCCCCGTATAAACCGAACTCCATAGGAGTTCAATATAATAAAATGATATTATAAACAAGTCCTATTATAAGGGCAGTAGTTTATTTGCAACCATTTACAGCACTATTAATTAAAATTAAGTATTGTAATAGAAGAAGCTGATGAAACAGAGTTTTGGTTGGAATTTATTATTGACGAAAAATTATTGGTCTCGCAAGAAGTTATGAGACTTAAAAATGAAGCTTACGAATTAGCCTCAATTTTTATCTCTTCAAGAAGAACTGCACAGAAAAATCTTTGATTGATGAATGGTGATAGGTGATTGATGATTGTTGATTGATGAATGTTGATATATAATTGTTAAAAGATAAGGGATTGAATGAATATTTTTGATTGACTTAAATCATAAATTCCTGTCCGCCTTTTATCCGTTTTGGAAGACTGGCGGAATAAATCATATATAACATGATGAATAATACACCTAAAATATTAAAGCATACTTTTTTAATTCTCATCCTTGTGTTTATATCAGCAATCCTCAACGCGCAAGTGGTTTATGTTTCAGTTGATAACGGTGTTTATGCTTTTTTAGAGCGATTGTCGCTAAAGCAAATAATCAAGCTTGATGATGAGGTTAAACCTTATTCAAGAGTATACGTAGCACAAAAGCTCAGTGATATTAAGAAGCAGAATGAAAAACTGAATAATGTAGAAACGGATGAACTTGCATTTTATCTACAGGAATATAAATACGAATATGAAAAATTGGGTCTTCGACAAGCTCAGACTGACAATCGACAAGCTCAGACTGACAATCGACAAGCTCAGACTGACAATCGACA